>BNJS01001830.1_pt1 | contig 84189 bp, 90 predicted proteins | sample 8540461 | NCBI WGS metagenome assembly BNJS01 (sample SAMD00202454, study PRJDB9452) | human saliva metagenome | isolation source: human saliva | place: Japan
TCTCAAACAACACACCCAGCCGGACCTCGGTCAAGCCTTTTCAACTCAACCTCGCTCTGGCGAGCAACTCGGCTACTCTAGAACATTCGCCAGTTCGACGTCAACCTCAAGAGCATTGCTTTCGGTCACACCGATCGACGTTCCGCCGTAGCACGTCTGCTACCGGATGGCCATGAGCGAGGCTCAGCCCGTTCGGCAGCGGGCTGTACTTTAGGCAGGTCCACCCCGCGGACGTCAAACCAAGACTTCATGATCCAGGACACACTGACTTTTCGTTGTCGTTCCAACGCTCTCGCCAATCACTTGGATGTACGGCGGCAACACGCCGCCGTTCGTCAGTATCCACCGAACGGCCTGACACACTATTATCGTCGAGTCAGTTTACTGTTCAACTACCTGGCGTCCGGCATCGGACCCCAGCGATCATCAAGGAGCACCTCCCGTGCCTGTTTCCACTCATGGCGCCAAGCGCCCTCGTTCCGGATCCGAGATCGTGACCAGCCCGTCGGCTCGCATCGTGCTGGCCGTCCTGCGGATCGTCGTTGGCTTCATCTTCCTGTGGACCTTCCTGGACAAGACTTTTGGCCTCGGATTCTCCACACCTCGTCAGATGGCCTGGATCAACGGAGGTCAGCCCGCCCAGGGCTTCATCAAGGGCGTGGCGGTTCACAGCCCCTTCGGGAGCGCCTTCGAACTGCTGGCCAACCCGGTCGGCGACTGGCTGTTCATGGCCGGGATGCTCGGAGTCGGCGTCGCCCTGACTCTGGGCATCGGACTCAAGGTGAGCGCCTTCGCGGCCTCAGCACTCATGGTGCCGTTGTATCTGGCCCTGTGGCCCATCGGAACCGGAGGTACCGAGAACGCGGCGACCAACCCCCTGGTCGATCTCCACTGGGTTCTGGCCCTGTCCGCCATCCTGTTCGCCCTGACTCGGGCCGGCGACACCCTGGGGCTGGGCACCTGGTGGTCTCGCTTGGTCGGCGACTCCTGGCTGCGCTGATGTCACCGAGGTCCTCTGGCTGACGAGCGAGCTCGGGCCACGTATCGCGTACGGCAAGGGGCGTGAGACACCAGTAGGTGTCTCACGCCCCTTGCCGCGTCACATGCCGCGTAATGCGGCCCTCACTCCTCCTCGGCGAATTTGCGGACCGCCTTGGCCACGGCGTCGGCGACCCGGGTGTCGAAGGCGCCGGGGATGATGTACACGGGGCTGATCTCATCATCGGCGATCACCGAGGCGATACCGGTGGACGCGGCCCGCAGCAGCTCGGTCGAGATATTAGTGATCCCGGTGTCCAGCAGCCCGCGGAAGAGCCCGGGGAAGGCCAGCACATTGTTGATCTGGTTGGGGAAGTCCGAACGTCCGGTCGCCACCACAGCGGCGTAGTCGGCGGCACGGATCGGGTCCACCTCCGGAATCGGGTTGGCCATGGCGAAGACGATGGCACCGTCGTTCATGGCCTCCAGGTCCTCGGGCTCGAGCAGGTTGCCCGACGAGACACCGATGAAGACGTCAGCCCCCTTGAGGCCCTCCTTTGAGGGACCCCGTCACCTGACGCGGGTTGGTGTTCTCCGCGAGCCACTTGCGGTGCGCGTTCATCCCCTCGGTGTTCGCTGCGGACAGCGCCCCGGTACGTCCGTAACCGACGATGTCCGTGGCGCCGTGCGCCATGAGCAGCTTGGCGATGGCACTGCCGGCCGCACCGACACCGGACAGGACGATGCGCACGTCCTCGATCTTCTTGTCCACGATCTTCAGCGCATTGATGAGCGCCGCCAGGGTCACGATGGCGGTGCCGTGCTGATCGTCGTGGAAGACGGGGATATCGAGTTCCTCGCGCAAGCGGGCCTCGATGTCGAAGCACTTAGGGGCGGCGATGTCCTCCAGGTTGATGCCGCCGTAGGCCGGGGCGATGGCCTTGACGATGGAGATGATCTCCTCGGGATCCTTCGTGTCCAGTGCCACCGGCCAGGCGTCCACGTTGCCGAACTGCTTGAACAGAACGGCCTTGCCCTCCATGACGGGCATGGCGGCGGACGGGCCGATGTCTCCCATGCCCAGGACCGCGGTCCCGTCAGTGACGACGGCGACGGTGTTCTTCTTGATGGTGAGCATCCGGGCGCGCTCGGGGTGGTCGTAGATGGCTTTGCAGACGCGGGCCACTCCGGGGGTGTAGACGCGGGCCAGGTCGCGGCGGTTGTGGATCGGGTACTTTCCGGCGATCTCGATCTTGCCCCCGACGTGAGTCAGGAAGGTCGAGTCGCCGACATTGCGAACGATGACGCCGTCGATCTCCTCGAGCGTGGCGACGAGCTCGTTGCGGTGCTTGGAGTCCCGGGTGTCTGCCGTGAGATTGACGGTGAGCTTGTCGCCGTCGGCATCGGCGACGTCGACGCCGGTGACGATGGCACCAGTCGCAGTGGCGGTGTCGACCAGGCGGGCCACCGCCTTCTGGGAGGCGGGCACCTCGAGGTACAGGGCGACGGTGTAACTGGGACTGGGCTGAACCATGGGCACTCCTCGTGGGACGGGCGGGGCTTGAGACAGGTACTCCGAGCCTATCTCCCACCAGCCGCAACACACTCGTATGACGGTCCAATTGTGACCGGATGCTGAGATTCTGAGCGACTTTCGCAAGCAATCTCACCCTGCGTGGGAGGAGCATGACGTCTACCCGCCGTGACGGACGCGAGCCATGGAGGAGCCGCCGGCAACAGACAGTCCGGCCTGTGACCGCTGCATGCTGCCAGCGGTCACAGGCCGGACTGTTCAGAGCCGCCCTCGATCCGAGAGGACGATGCTGGGAGGAAGGAGAGGGCAGGAAACGAGTGGCGAGACCCGCCTCAGCCCTGTACTCGCTCCATGACGAGCTCACGCACACGCTTGGCGTCGGCCTGGCCGCGAGTCGCCTTCATGACGGCGCCGACGATGGCGCCGGCCGCCTGGACCTTACCGCCGCGGATCTTGTCCGCCACGTCCGGGTTGGCGGCCAGCGCCTCGTCCACGGCAGCCAGCAGTGCCGAGTCGTCGGAGACGACCTCAAGCCCGCGAGCGGCGGCCACGGCCTCAGGATCACCCTCTCCGGCCAGAACCCCTTCGAGAACCTGGCGGGCCAGCTTGTCGGTCAGACGCCCGGAGTCCACCAGCCCTTGCAACTCGGCGATCTGCTCGGGCGTGACGGCCATGTCCTCCCAGGGCGGTCTCCTGCTCCTTGGCCGTGCGGGAGAGCTCCCCCATCCACCACTTCCGGGCGGCCTGACCGGTGATTCCTGCTGCCGCAGTGGCCTCGATGAGCTCGAGCGCTCCGGCGTTGACGACGTCGCGCATCTCGGTGTCACTCATGCCCCACTCGGCCTTGAGGCGACGGCGCTTGGCCGCGGGCATCTCGGGCAGCTCCTCACGGATCTGCTCGACCCACTCGCGGCTGGGCGCCACCGGCACGAGATCCGGCTCGGGGAAGTAGCGGTAGTCGTCGGCGTCGGACTTGACGCGACCGGCGCGGGTGGTGCCGTCGGCCTGGCCGTGACGGGTCTCCTGGAGCACCTCTCCCTCGGCGGCCAGAATGGCGGCCTGACGCTGGATCTCGTAACGGACGACCTGCTCGATCCCGCGGAAGGTATTGACGTTCTTGGTCTCGGTGCGGGTTCCCAGCGGCGCGTCGGGCGACTCGCGCAGGGAGACGTTGACGTCGGCGCGCACGTTGCCGCGCTCCATGCGTGCCTCGGAGACCCCCAGGGCGCGGAAGATGTCGCGCAGAGTGCGCACGTAGGCGGCGGCGACCTGAGGCGCCCTGGCACCGGCGCCCTCGATGGGGCGGGTGACGATCTCCACCAGCGGCACGCCGGCGCGGTTGTAGTCCACCAGGGAGTGGCTGGCGCCCTCGATGCGGCCGTCGGCGCCTCCGATGTGGGTGTTCTTGCCGGCGTCCTCCTCCATGTGAGCCCGTTCGATCGGGATAGTGAAGAAGGATCCGTCCTCCATCTCGATCTCCAGGGCGCCGTCGTAGGCGATGGGCTCATCCGACTGGGAGGTCTGGAAGTCCTTGGCAAGGTCCGGGTAGAAGTAGTTCTTCCGGGCGAAGCGGCAGGACTCTGCGATCTCGCAGCCCAGGGCCAGGCCGATACGGATGGCGTACTCCACGCCGCGGGCGTTGACCACCGGAAGCGCACCGGGGAGTCCCACCGACGTGGGGGTCACCATCGTGTTGGGCTGAGCGCCGAAGACGTTGGGTGCGGCGTCGAACATCTTGGTGGCGGTCCCCAGCTCGACGTGCACCTCCCAGCCCCAGGACCGGGTCGTAGCGACGAACGGCCTCGTCGAAGTCCATCAGCGTGTCACTCATCGTGTCTCCTCCAGCTCGGGCGCACGCGACAGCAGCGGCGCCCCCCATGTCTCCTCCAGCGCGGCCTCCAGGACGGCACCCACGCGGTACAGGCGGTCATCGGCCCTCTGCGGCGCCAGGATCTGGAAGCCCACCGGAAGCCCGTCATCGCTCAGGCCCGAGGGCAGGCTCATGCCGGGCACCCCCCGCGAGGTTGGCCGGAATCGTGGTCACGTCCAGCTTGTACATCGCCAGCGGGTCATCCTTCTCCCCGAAGCGGTAGGCCGTCACCGGAGCGGTGGGCGAGACGAGGATGTCCGCCTTGTCCCAGGCGGTGTCGAAGTCGCGCTGCACCAGCGTGCGCACCTTCTGGGCCGAGCCGTAGTAGGCGTCGTAGTAGCCGGCCGACAGCACGTGCGTGCCCAGGATGATGCGGCGCTTGACCTCGTCACCGAAGCCCGCCCCGCGGGTGGCCGCCATGACGGTCTCTGCGGTGACGGGTCCCGACGTCGGCTCGACCCGCAGGCCGTAGCGCATCCCGTCGTAGCGGGCCAGGTTGGAGGATGCCTCGGCGGGCATGATGAGGTAGTAGGCGTCCAGCGCGTACTCCAGATGCGGTAGGGAGACGGTCTCCACCTGCGCGCCCGCCGCCTCGAGCAGCTCCAGGGCGGCGTGGAAGGAGGCCACGACGCCGTCGTGGTAGCCCTCGCCGCCGTCGAGCTCGGAGATGACGCCGACCCGCAGTCCGGTCAGGTCCCGCCCCTCCTGCGCGGCCCGAACCACGGCGGCCATGCCGCGCGGCGCGTCCGGCAGCGACGTGGAGTCCAGCGGGTCGTGGGAGGCGATGACGTCATGCAGGAGAGCCGTGTCCAGCACCGTGCGGGCCATGGGGCCGGGCGTGTCGAGGGAGGAGGCCATGGCGATGACGCCGAAGCGCGAGACCGTGCCATAGGTCGGCTTGACGCCGACTGTGCCGGTGACGGCCGCGGGCTGGCGGATCGAGCCGCCGGTGTCGGTGCCGACGGCCACCGGAACCTCGTAGGCCCCGACGGCTGCGGCCGAGCCTCCGGAGGACCCTCCGGGGATGCGCCCGAGGTCCCAGGGGTTGGCCGTGCGCCCGAAGGCCGAGTGCTCGGTGGAGCCACCCATGGCGAACTCGTCGAGATTGGTCTTGCCCAGGATCGGGGTGCGGGCGGCGCGCAGGTTGCGCACAAGGGTGGCGTCGTAGGGCGGCACCCATCCCTCGAGGATCCGTGAGGCGGCGGTCGTGACCTGGCCACGGGTGACGATGAGGTCCTTGACGGCCACCGGCACACCGGTCAGCTCGCTGGTCGTCTGTCCCTCCTTGCGGGCGGCGTCGGCGGCGTCGGCCTGGCTCAGGGCGCACTCGGCATCGACGTTGAGGAAGGCCCCTACGGCACCGTCCACAGCGGCGATGCGGTCAAGATGGGCCTGGGTGAGCTCGCGCGAGGAGACCTCCCCCGCTGCCAGGGCCGCCGCCTGCTCGGCGGCGCTGCTCCTGATGAGGCCGGCCAGTGCGGTGGTGCTGTGAGTGCTCATGAAGCGGAGTCCTCCCCCAGGATCTGCGGCACGAGGAACATGGAGTCCTCGCAGGCCGGCGCACCGGCCAGGAGCTCGTCGACGTCGAGCGTGGGGGCCGGAACGTCCTCACGCAGCACGTTGGTCAGGGGCACGGGGTGGGAGGTCGCCGGCAGGTCGGACGTGACCACGCTCGTGACCCGGGCGAAGGAGGAGGCGACCGCGTCCACTCTCCGGCCAGGCGCGTCACCTCCTCATCACTCAGGGCGACCCGAGCCAGCGCCGCGACCCGCGCGACCTCATCAGTGGAAATAGCAGACATGGTGTGGAGTCTAGCCGGGCTGAGCCGTGCTGCGGCCGCATCACGTCGACATCACGTCGAGGCATGATCGACTGCGAGGATCGGCCCCACAGCGACGTCCCTCTCCCCGCAGGCAGAGCGTGGGCGTCGAGCCCGCGGGTTCCAGCGAAACGAAACTGAAATCGGATTCGTGCGATCTCACAGCGCCTCATCCCCGAGGATGATTGACATCGTCTCGTTTCACGGATGTCATGGTGATCACCAGGGTGAGGACCGACCCGCCGGCGACGGCACTGCCACGTCGACGCAGGTCGGACCAGGAACAGCCCTTTGGATCAGACCTCCTTCCAGGAAGTTGGACCACCGGAGGTCAGATGGACCACTGGATTCGGCCACGTACCTCCCCGCACGGGGCAGGTGGCCGAGGGACGAGGATGCATGAGCAGCAACACTTCCCCCACTGGTGTACAGCACCAGGGAGAAGCCTCACAGAGCGAGACCCCTGTGCTCAGTACGCCCTACGGACAGTCTGAAGGCACGCCCTACGGACAGTCTGAAGGCGTACGTCGCCAGTCCGTCTTCCAGGCGGCTGCGAACGCCGCGGCACCGCATGCGCGTTCGGCCAACGCTGTCTCAAGCGGCACGAAGGAGGAGCAGGGCAGCACCGAGGAGATCGAGGCGGTCGTCCCGACCCCGACCTCTGAGCCGGGCGCCGGCAGCGAGCCGGGCGATCAGCCGAGCACCGAGGGCGCCTCGGGAGCCGAGAGCATCGTCAGCGCTGCGAGCACCGGCGGTACCGACACTATCGGCAATGCCGACAGCACCGGCAGTGGCGGTCATCCCACCGCAGCCGGCCTGGCCCCTCCTCCTTCCCCGCGGCCACGTACCCCGATGCGGAGTCGACCCTGGACGAGCCCCGGCGTCGTCGCCGTTGGCCCCTGGGGGTCGCGGCCGCCGCGCTGCTCCTGCTGGGCGTCGTCGGTGCCGGTGGCTACGCCTACGCCGCGCACTACGACGGCCGGGCCGTCCCGGGGACCACCGTGGCCGGCACCGACGTCTCCGGCAAGAGCCGGGAGGAGGTGGTCGCCGCCATTGAGGAGCGCGTGAAGGGCGCCAAGGTCGACATCTCCGGGGACGTCACCGCCAGCGCCTCCCTGGCAGACCTGGGAACCACCGTGGATGCTCAGGCCACCGCCGATGCCGTCATGGCTCGAGGCAATACGCTCGGCGAGAAGTTCCACGCTCTGGTCTCCAAGGGCGAGGTCCCGGTGGTCACCACCACCGACAAGACCAAGGTGAGCAGCTACGCCACTTCTCTGATCCCGGAGGACCGCGCCAAGGCACGCAACGCCACCGTGGTCCTCGGTGAGGACGGCACCACCTTCACCACCACGACTCGGCCAAAGGCTCCTCGCTGGATGCCGACGCCCTGGCCCAGGCCGCGCAGAAGGCCGCTACCTCCCTGGACTCGTCGTCGATCTCTATGACGATCACGAATGCCGACCCGAAGGTCTCCGACTCCGACGCCCAGAAGGTTGCTGACGAGGCCAACAGCTGGGTCGCCCAGGACGTCACCATCACCATGGGTGAGGACTCCTACACGGCGGAGAGCACGGACAAGGCCTCGTGGATCACGGTGAAGAACTCGACCGACACCGCCCCGACCATCGCCGTGGACTCCTCAAAGGTCTCCCAGTGGGTGAAGACACAGGCCGAGGAGGCCAGCTCCGAGCCCGTCACCGGCGAGCGCAACATCAATGCCAGCGGCCAGGTGGTCTCCACCCCGACCGAGGCCAAGGACGGTAAGACCGTCAACAACGCCGATGCGGTCGCCTCCTCGATCACGCAGTCCCTGGGCAGCAGCAAGGCCTACTCCGGCTCCTTCGAGGCGACGACGGTCAAGGCGGAGTGGAAGGAGCGCACCATTGCCAATGGCGCGGAGAAGCTGCCCTACCAGGCCGCTCCGGGTGAGAAGTGGGTCGACCTCAACCTGTCGAACAAGACGGTGACCGCCTACGAGGGCGCAACCGTCGTGCACGGTCCGGTCTCCATCGTCGACGGCGGGGCCGCGACTCCGACAGTCACCGGTACCTACAAGGTCTACCTGCAGTACCAGTCCCAGACCATGCGTGGTCTGGAGCCCAATGGGGATGAGTACGTTGCGGAGAACGTCCCGTGGGTGAGCTACTTCTACGAGGGCTACGCCTTCCACGGCGCGGGGTGGCGCTCCAGCTTCGGCTACTCCGGTTCCCACGGCTGCGTCAACATGCCGGTCCCCGAGGCGCAGTGGATCTACAACTGGGTCGACACGAACACAGTGGTCCAGAGCCACTACTGAGCCGGTATCAGCCGAGTCATAACTGGGGCGGGGCACTTTCCTGACAAGGAGGTGCCCCGCCCCAGTCGTGAGTCCTCAGGAGACCGCCTGGGGTCCTCCCTCCAGGAGCGCCACGAAGCCCTCCTCATCGAGGATCGCCAGCCCCAGCTCACGGGCCTTGGTCTCCTTGGAGCCCGCCTTGTCCCCCACGACGACGAAGCTCGTCTTCTTCGAGACGCTGCCGGAGGCCTTGCCGCCGCGCGAGACGATGGCCTCCTTGGCACTGTCCCGGGTGAATCCCTCCAGGGAGCCGGTGACCACGACGGTCAGGCCCTCCAGAGTGCGCGCCGGCTCCTCCTGCTGGTCCGAGGCATCCTCCCGGGTACGGACCCCGGCGGACTCCCAGCGGCTGAGGATCTCGCGGTGCCAGTCGACCTCACGCCACCGCGCCCAGGACTCGGCAATAGTGGGGCCGACGCCGTCGACCTCGGCCAGCTCGGCGACGTCAGCCCGACACAGGGCCTCCAAGGACCTGAAACGCGCCGCCAGGGCGCGGGCGGCAGTCGGGCCGACGTGACGCACGGACAGGGCCACCAGAATGCGCCACAGTGGACGGGTCCGGGCCTGCCGGAGCTGGGAGAGCATGGCGGTCGCGTTCTTTCCCGGCGCCGTCGCCTTCTTGACCCGTCCGTCGGCGTCATAAGTCTGCTTGGTCCAGAAGAAGCGGCTCAGGCGCCAGTCGCCGGTGGGGACCCCCCGGCGGGAGACGGGACGCCAGACGAAGACCTCGCGAAGGTCGTCCTCGGTCAGGTCGAACAGAGTGGCCTCGCCGGTGAGCACCGGTGTCTGCTCGGTGATCCCAGACTGCTTCAGGAGCTCCTCGACGGCCTCCACACGCTGGGAGACGTGGAGGGAGTCGAGCTCGCCGGGCGGGAGGCTGAGCCGTCCGCGTTCGGTCTCCAGGCTCCGCCCTGCCGCGAGCGCGGTCAGGGCCTCGCGGCGTCCGGCGTCGGGTCGGGTGAGGGCGCCGGCGGCCTCGTCTCCCAGTCCTTCGACGTCCAGGGCGCCCCGGGAGCCGATGTGGGCGATCCGCTCGGTGAGCTGGGCGGGGCAGGAACGGGTGTTGGGGCAGCGCAGGTCGACGTCGCCGTCCTTGGCCGGTGCCAGCTCGGTGCCGCAGGAGGGGCAGTGCGTCGGCATGACGAAGTCCCGCTCGGTGCCGTCACGCAGGTCGGCGACCGGCCCCAGGATCTCAGGGATGACGTCGCCGGCCTTGCGCACGATGACCATGTCCCCGATACGCACGCCCTTGCGGGCCACCTCGGTGGCGTTGTGGAGGGTGGCGCGGGCCACCGTCGAGCCGGCGACGAGGACCGGTTCCATCATGCCGAAGGGCGTGACGCGTCCGGTGCGCCCGACCTGGACGGCGATGTCCAGCAACCGGGTGCGGACCTCCTCGGGCGGGTACTTGTAGGCCGTGGCCCAGCGGGGCACTCGGGAGGTGTGACCGAGGCGGCGCTGGAGGGTATGGTCATCGAGCTTGAAGACGATGCCGTCGATCTCGTGGATGAGGTCGTGGCGGTGGTTGGCGTAACGCTCGATGTAGGCCTCACGCTCAGCCCGTCCCCGGACCACGGTGTTGTAGGGGGACACCGGCAGCCCCCAGCCGGCCAGCAGCTCATACCACTCGTGCTGCCGGGTGGGGAGCCTCTCCCCCGGTGCAGGGGTGATCGCGCCGACCCCGTGGGCGATCATCGCCAGGGGTCGGGAGGCGGTGACGGCGGGGTTCTTCTGGCGCAGCGAGCCCGCGGCCGCGTTGCGGGGGTTGGCGAAGACCTGCAGGAGAGGGGCGCCGTCCTTCTGCCGCCGCAGGTTGCGGGTGCGGCGCTCCTCGTTGAAGGCCTCGAAGTCCTGGGTGGGGAAGTAGACCTCGCCGCGCACCTCGAGCAGGGAGGGGTGGGCGTCGCCGGCCAGGACCAGGGGGACCGAGCCGATGGTGCGCACGTTGCCGGTGACGTCCTCACCGGTCGTGCCGTCACCGCGGGTCGCGGCCCGAGTGAGGATCCCGTCCTCGTAGGTCAGGGCCACGGCCAGGCCGTCGATCTTGACCTCGGCGGTCATGGCGAGCTCGTCGTCGCCGACCCCGGTCTCGGCGACCATGCGCTCGGCCCACTCCTGGACCTCGTCAAGGGAGAAGACGTCCTGGAGGGAGTACATGCGCTCGTGGTGCGGGGCGGGGGCGAAGTCGGTGACGGCGCGCCCACCCACGGAGCGAGTCGGTGATCCGGCTCTGGCCAGGAGGGGGGTGGGCTGCCTCCAGCTCCTCCAGCTCCCGGTAGAGGACGTCGTAGTCGGCGTCGGACAGGGGGCTCTCGGCGTCGATCGCGTTGTAGTAGGCGTCGCGGGCCGCCTCGATGTCACGCACCAGCTCACTCCAGCGTTCCCGGGCGGCAGTGGGGATGACGCTCAGATCCACGGGGCTCTGCTGATCGGAGTGTGCCGAGGCGGGGGCCTGGCTAGGAGCGGAGCCGCGGGGCACGTCGGTGTCAGTCATGGGGCCATCTTCCCTCAACCGGGTTCACACCGGGTTCTGCGCGTATCCACAGTGAGCATGAGCATCCCCGAATGGAGAGGTTGTCCACACCCGGTGCTGCCCGCCGGCGACGTGACGGACGACAGCGGTGATTCTGGAGGAATGAGCGCTACCGCCGACGTCCTGGACCTCCCCTCACCCCTGCCGAGGGAGGCCTCGTTCTCGTTGTGCCGGCAGTCGGTGGGTGAGGTCGCCGCGGACGCGGCTCTCGCCGCCTTGGCCGGCCCGTGGCACCTTTGCGGTCCTGGATGGACCTGACCGCGGCCTGGTGATCCCTGTCAGGGACGGCGCCTTCCTGGGGCGGGGAGAGGTTCTCAGCGACCCGTTGATCTCACGCCGTCATCTGCGCCTGCGGCTTCATGGCGGCCATGTCCTGGCGCAGGACTGCGGATCGGCCAACGGCTCCTACCGCTACTGGCACCTGGGGCTGTGGCTGCGTGCTCGCGAGAAGATGCGGCTGAGGGAGGGGGCGCTCCTGAGGCTGGGAGGCAGCGTGCTCGAGCTGCGCAGGCGCCCCTGCGACCTGGTGGTGGCGGCCCCTGCGGCGCCGGCTTCGTCAACGGCATGGTTGATGGTGGGCTCACTGGTCTGCGTCCTGGTCATGGCCGGCTCGGCGGCGATAGCGGTCAGGACGGGAGCCGCGGTGCGATGGGCATGATCATGGTGGCGCCCATGATCGCGATGACGATCATGCGCCTGGTGCCGTTCCTGCAACGCCAGCGAGCCCAGCGCACCGGGAGCGCCGGCGGGTCCCGATGGCGTGGTCGCCGGCGCCGCCGAGGATGCCGACCGGGTTGGAGGCACGGCGAGCCGGACCCTGCCACGATGCTGCTGGCCGTCGCGGCACGGTCCAGCATGTCTCATCCCGTCCGGGGTTCCGAGGCCGAGGGCCCGACGCCGGTGTCGACCTCCCAAGAGGTCCTGACCGCCTGGAGTGCCGAGCGCCGACGACGCTGCGTCCTGTCGCTCTCCGACGGCGAGAGCGTGGCCCTGTCGGGCAAGGGGGCCGGGAACGCACTGAGATGGTGGTGCACCCAGCTCCTGGCCCGCGATGAGGTCCGGGTGACCGTGATGGATGACCTGCCGGGAGACCCCCAGGATGGGCACGCGGGTGATCGGGACAGGGAGGAGCGTGAGGAGGCAGGCGACCGGCTGGGGCTCCACCTCACCTGGGGTCCGCAGGCACGCCCTCATAGCGCGCTGATACTGACCTGCTCGCGTGATGAGGTCCCGCCGCAGGCACTGTGCACGCGGCCCGCTCCGGCAGGGGCGCCGTCGTGCTCACCGACCTGGTGGGATGCGGTTCGCCACCTGAGCCGCTCCCGGATCACGTCACCGCCGCAGGGGTCGTCCCATGTCGACGGCATTCCCGATCTGGTCCCACTCAGTGCGGTCATGGACGACCTCGACGCCCACGAGCTGCGGACTCGGTGGGAGGAGCAGTCACGCTCGCCGGCCCGGGATGCCCCGGCGTTGTCGGCGGTGCTCGGAGTGGGATCGCGGGGGCCGGTGAGTGCCGACCTGGTGGCGGACGGCCCGCACGCCCTGCTGGCCGGGACGACGGGTTCAGGAAAATCCGAGCTGCTCATCTCGTGGCTGGTGCAGCTGGCGCTGAGTCGGGCACCGGATCGCCTGACACTGGTGCTCGTCGACTACAAGGGTGGTGCCGCCTTCGGTCCTCTCGCCGGCCTGCCGCACACGGCCGGGGTCCTGACGGATCTGGATCCTGCCGGCACTCAGCGAGCCCTGTCCTCCTTGGAGGCCGAGGTGCATCGCCGCGAGCGGATCCTGGCCGCCCATGGCGCCAAGGATCTCTCCTGCCTGCCGCCACGGGTCGTCGTCCCCGATCTGGTGGTGGCGGTGGACGAGTTCGCCACCTTGGCCGGTGAGCACGCCGAGGTCCTGGAGTCTCTGGTGCGCATCGCCGCCCAGGGACGCAGTCTGGGGATCCACCTCATTCTGGCCACTCAGCGCCCTCAGGGGGCCGTGTCACCGGCGATTCGAGCCAACACCTCCCTGCGAGTGTGTCTACGAGTACTCGACGCCACTGACTCCAGAGACGTCCTGGGGCACGACGGGGCCGCTCGGCTCGGTCATCATCCCGGCAGAGTCCTGATCAGTGGAGCCGGCGGCGAGCAGGAGGACGACCCCGGCCCACGAGGTCTCGGCAACGGACCTATTGGCCCTAGCAGCCCTAGCAGCCAGGTGCTTCAGGCCCCCTGGTGCGGCTCGACGCGTGAGGTCCAAGAGATCGTTGACCTCGTCTCACGCGCAGCCGAGGGACACGCCTCCCCGTGGCGCCCGTGGGCGCCGGCCCTGCCCATCTCGATCAACGCGGCCGAGGCACTCGAGCTGGGACGGTTCCGAGGCCCCCAGGCACCCGGTGGGACTGAGAAGCAGGGGGAGGATGGGGCGCTCGCCCTCGCGGACCTCGCCGGCCACGCACCACCGACCATCCACGACGACCGTCTTCTTCTCGCCGTCACCGACCTTCCTCGCCAGCAGAGCCTCGGGGTGTGGCACTGGTGGGTCGCTCGCCCGTTGCTGGTCCTCGGGGCCCCGAGGTCGGGGCGTTCCACTCTCGTCGTCTCGGCCGCGACGGCGGCACTGAGCTCGGGCAGAGGGGTGCACCTGTGCGGGCTCGCTCCGCCGGCCTCCGACGGCTCCGGCGGGGCCACGGACGCTGCCTCACCCGTGCGCGGACTCCTCACCCACCCCGGAGTGGGCACGGTCGTCGGTACGGAGGACCCGCGGCGCCTGGCCCGGTTGTGGGGGCTTGCGGCCAGTGGGCGGCTGGGCGGGGACCTGCTGTGCCTCGATGACGTCGACGCACTCATCCCGACCATCGATGAAGTGCTGGGCCCAGGTCAGGGCAACGCCCTGCTGGAGGCCGTCATCCGAACCGCATCCGCAACGGGTACTCCCCTGCTGTTGACCGCCCCGTTGGGCGCGTCCACCGCCCGGTGGGCCGGATCCATGGGGCCCAGGCTGGTTCTCGGTGCGTCCACTGGCACGCAGGCCGCCCTCGCCGGTCTTCCACGCGGGGTGGTCACCGGAGGCGTCCCAGGGCGGGGCGTCATCCTGGACGGAGCGGCGACGACCGCCTGTCAGATCGTGCTCCGGGAGGACCCCCCTGTGTCCGGCTCCGACCGCGACGGCGGCCGTGTGCTGCGGCTCGAGCCGCTGCCGACACGGCCCACCTGGAAGGACGTTCCGGACGGTACCTGGGCTGTGGGAGGGGACGCGGCAGCACCGGTCGCCCTCCCGGCTCACACCAGTGTCCTGGTCACCGGGCCACCCGGCTCGGGGCGCTCCACGACCCTGCGGGCACTGGCTCAGGCGATTCCTTCAGACGCGCTCGTTGTCGACGACCTGGACCTGGCGGACGTGGCCACCACCACTCAGGTGGAGGCCGCGCTGGCGCGCTCCGAGGTGGTTCTGGCCTCCGCCTCGACGGAGAAGGTCGCCACGACCTTCCGCGGCGCGATCTCCACCATGCGTGAGCGCGAGGCCATCGTCGTGCTGTGGCCCGGTCTGCGTCATGCCGATCAGGCAGCCGGCATGTCCTTGCGGGCTGTCACCGACCCGAGGGCGATGACGCTTCCTGGTCGTGGAGCACTCGTCCATCGCGGAACGTGCCTGCCCATTCAGGTCGTGCTGCCGCGGTCCGAAGACGATGACCGTCCTATTGAATGGTCTGTTTAACAGGCATTCTCAATGATGGAAAGTGGTGTTATCTCAATACCTCAGCCTCCTGTGAGGATCACGACAGGGTATCGGCACAGGTCTCATGATCGAGGTCTTGCCCGCTGCCCCACGTCATGTGAAAGTTGTTCTCAGACGCGGCCGCCGTCCCCTGTCAAACCGGACCGGCGATAGCCGTATGACCGATGACCTTGTAGGGGGCCTTTATGGACTGGCGCAGCCAAGCCGCATGTCTCACCGTTGACCCGGAGCTCTTCTTCCCCGTGGGGAACACCGGTCCCGCCATTGCCCAGATCGCCAAGGCGAAAGAGGTGTGCGGCCGCTGCGAGGTGGTGGACACTGCCTGAAGTGGGCACTGGAGAACGGTCAGGACGCCGGCGTCTGGGGAGGCATGAGCGAGGATGAGCGTCGTTCCCTCAAGCGTCGGGCGGCTCGCGCGCGGCGATCATCCTGAAAACTGATCGACTTCTTCGTGTCGCGGTGTTCGCACGGTTAATCGTGCGAACACCGTTTTTGTCGATCCAGGTGTTTTCAGCAGCCCGGATTCGAAAGGTCAGGCTTCAGCCCTGGCAGCCCTCTGGCTAAGGCGGACGTGAATGACGACGTCGGTCCCCCCGCCGCTCAGAGGCTCCCAGTCAATGACCCCCCCGCAGCTCCCCACGCACGAGCGTGGTGACGATCCGCGTTCCCAGACCGGTCATGAGGGTGTCCGGCGCAAGGCCTGCACCGTTGTCCATCACGTGGACCTCGAGGTGGTCCTCGTCGCGGTGGGCCGTGACTGTCACTCGGCCGTCACGTCCGTCAAGGCCATGCTCGACGGCATTGGTCACGAGCTCGGCCAGCACCGTGGCCAGCGCCTGAGCCGTGTCGGCATCGACCACGCCGAAGGAGCCCTCCAGCTTGGTGCTGACCTCGCCCGTGGGCGTGGCCACGACCGCGGCCATGCGCAGGATGGAGGAGAAGACCTCGTCGAAGTCCACGTGCTCGTTGACGTTGTGGCTCAGGGCGTCGTGGACGGTGGCGATAGTGGTCACCCGGCGCTCGGCCTCGGACAGGGCCTGACGGGTCTCCTCGTTCGAGGCGCGGCGGGCCTGCATACGCAGCAGCGCCGAGACGGTCTGCAGGTTGTTCTTGACCCGGTGGTGAACCTCCCGGATGGTGGCGTCCTTATTGAGCAGAACCTGCTCACGCCGACGCACCTCGGTGACGTCACGCACTAGAAGCACCGCCCCGGAACGGCGCCCCTTGAGCGTCAGCGGGATGGAGCGCACAGACAGGAACACTCCCCCGACCTCGACCTCGGTGAGCCAGGCCTGCCTGCCCATGAGAACCACGGCCAGCGTCTCATCGACGGGGGTACGAGCAGGAATGATCGAGGTGACGGCCTCAGCCAGCAGGATCCCCTCCAGCTCGCCCTCAATCCCCAGGCGGTGGAAGCAGGAGCGCCCGTTGGGGCTGACGTAGACGATCCGCCCCTCCTCGTCCAGGCGCAGGACGCCGTCGGCCACGCGCGGCGTGCCGTGGCGGATCGTGGTGCCGGCCCCCTGGATGGGGAACTCGCCCGAGGCGGTCATCTGGCACAGGACCTCGGCGATCTCCTCCATCTCCCGCTCAACGATGCGCCCGCCCCGGATAACACCCACCGAGGTCTCCCGAGTCACGACGGCGATCGGCGTGCCGGCGTGAACAACCGGGATGTACTCCTCCTGGACCGCGGCGGTACCGGTCCAGTAGGGCTCGGCGGCGTCCTGAATCTGAGAGGTGGACAGCGACTCCATGGCCATGGCCTCACGCGAGGCCGGCATGCGCCGCCCGACGACGTCCTCGAGGTGGACGGTGGTTCCACCAGAGGGGCGGGTATGGCCTGCGGCAATGAAACGCCCCGCGCGGGTACGCACCCACAGGACCAGGTCAGAGGTGGATAGGTCCGCAATCAGCTGCCAGTCGGCCACCAGCTGGTGGATCCAGTCGAGGTCGGCCTCGGCGAGGTCGACTGCGTCTCTGAGGGCGCTGGGCAGAAGATTAGGCACCTCTCAAGGTTATCGGCAGTGAGCGGACCCGGCTCGTTGAGCCGACTAATTGCCAAGCAGGACACATGTTCGGGACCTGAGCAATCCCGTACTCAACCGTACGAGCCGCGTCACGGCTCCCGGCCCCGCCATGATCGGAGCATGCCCCGGCCCGGTGAAACATGACAGGATCGCACCATGAGGAAGACCATCACCATCACCTATCCCGCAAGTCCGGCACGCACCGCGCAGATGCTCGCCGACCCCGCCTACCAGGAGGAACGGGTCTCGCGAGCCGGGCTCGACAATGCCTCAGTCGACGTCGCTCAGCGCGGCCAGGGGTTCGTCTCCACCATCGCCGGGAGCGTCCAGCCCTCCCAGCTGCCCTCGGTCGCCTCGCGGTTCGTGCGCTCGGCGGTGTCCTTCACCGTAGCCGAGTCCTGGGGCGAGCCGAAGGACGACGGATCACGCTCCGGCGGCTACGACGTGACGATCAAGAACGCCCCGGTCAAGGTCAGTGCCACCTCCACCATGGCTCCAGCCGCGGACGCCGCCGGTGAGGCCACCACCGTCACCGTCGATGTCGATCTCAAGGTCACTGTGCCCCTGGTGGGCAAGACCATCGAGGAGAAGGCCATGGGCATGGTGGGCCGAGTCGTGGCGGACGAGGAGCGCCGCGCCACCGCTTGGCTCGCCGAGCACTGATCCCCGTCTCCATCGCATCTCGATCTCTCACCTCGGTCATTCACTGTGCGCTACGTCGCCCGGTGCTGTTATTCCCGTGCTGCGCCCCTGTCCGCCAGTGGCGCAGCACGGGGCCGTGTACCGGTTCCGACACCGAGTCGCGCCCTGTTTCATGGCACGATCAGGCCATGAGCACATCCAACACAGCCGCCTCCGCCCCTAACGCCGTGTGGGCCGAGCGCGCGGGCACCCGGCAGTACATCGGTCGCAACTCCTCCGGCGCCGAGGTCCGCATCGGCATGGGGCCGGGCGAGTTCTCCCCCGGCGAGCTGATGAAGATCGCGTTGGCCACCTGCAACACCCTGTCCGCCGACCACCGTCTGGCCAAGGCTCTGGGCGAGGACTTCGAGGCCACCGTGGGCTGCTCGACCGTCAAGAACGACGCCGAGGAGCGCTACGAGTCCTTCCAGGTCGAGATCGTCACCGATCTGTCCTCGCTCGACGCCGATCAGCGCGAGCTGCTGAACCAGCGGGTCGCAAGCGCCGTCGACCGTCACTGCACCGTGGGTCACACCATCGAGCACGGCGCTTCCTACACGACGACGATCGTCGACCCCAACGAGGACTGAGCGCTCAGCGCCCCATCCGCTGAACCGGCCGCCGTCCCCGAGGCCCCCTGTGCCATCAGGTAAGGAGACCACCGTGAACACCTCCCGCTCTGGGCGCTCCACCGCGCTGGAACGTGCACTCGACAAGGCCATCGCCATCCCGGCCGCCCGCATCGAGGAGCGCGTCGCACGGATGCGTCGGGACCGCCCCGGGGCCGACGCCGCCGAGCTCGTCGAGATGGCCGCCTCCCGCTTCCGGCGGGACGCGGGGCTGTCGTCGGGGGCCGTCGGGGCCTCCGCGGCCATACCGGCCATCAGTACGGGCGCGGCCGCCGCTCTGACTGTCGGCCAGAGCGCCGCCTTCATCGCCTCGGCCGTCACCTACGTTCTCACTGTCGCGGAGATCCAGGGGGTCCATGTCGTCGACACCGAGCGCCGTCGGGCCCTGGTTCTCTCCGCCCTCCTGGGCAAGGAGGGCTCTGAGGCGGTTCAGGGCCAGCTGGGCCTGTCCTCGATGTTCTGGGCGGCTCAGCTGCTCATGCAGATGCCCCTGCCCTCGGTGAAGTCGATCAATGCCCACCTCATCAAACGGGTGGCCAAGCGCTCGGCCGCCAAGGGCGGGGCGCTGGCGCTGGGGCGTCTGCTCCCCTTCGGGATCGGGGCCGCCATCGGCTGGTCCGGAGGCCGGGCACTGGCCAACCAGGTCATTGAGGGGGCACAGGCGGCGCTGGGACCCCAGCTCGCTCTGGGCGGCTACGTCGACAACTCCCACGTCGAGGTGATCGACGCATGAACGGATTCGGCAGTGCCAGCGAGCCGTCGCCGTCGGCCGCCCAGTACCCGGCGCTCGCGCAGATGGGGCTCGTCCCCCCCGCCGGACGTCGACGTCGCCTACGAGAACCTCCTGGCGGACGTTGTGACCAATGGGACCCCGAAGTCCGACCGCACCGGTACCGGGACGCGTTCGCTCTTCGCCCGCCAGCTGCGCTACGACCTGGGACGTGGCTTCCCGCGTATCACCACGAAGTTCGTGGCCATGAAGGCCGTCAAGGGCGAACTGCTGTGGTTCCTGCGCGGGGACACGAACGTGCGCTGGCTCCAGGAGCGGGGCATCACGATCTGGGACGAGTGGGCCGATGACTCCGGCGAGCTGGGGCCGGTCTACGGCTCGCAGTGGCGCTCCTGGCCCACCCGGGACGGGGATGCGATCGACCAGATCTCCAGTCTTATCGACACGCTGCGCACCGACCCGGACTCGCGGCGCATGCTGGTCTCGGCCTGGAACGTCTCCGAGCTGGGTTCCATGGCCCTGGCCCCCTGCCACGCCTTCTTCCAGTGCTACGTGGCCGATGGCCGCCTGAGCCTGCAGATCTACCAGCGCAGCGCCGACCTGTTCCTGGGGGTGCCCTTCAATATCGCCTCCTACGCGCTGCTCACCCACATGCTCGCCCAGCAGTCGGGCCTGGAGCCCGGCGAGCTCATCTGGACCGGCGGGGACTGCCACATCTACGACAACCATGTCGAGCAGGTCCGCACCCAGCTCTCCCGGGTGCCGAGCGCCCATCCCTTCCCGACGCTGCGCCTGGAGCGGGCCGAGTCCATCGACGCCTACGACATGGATGACATCGACGCCTCCCAGGGCTACGAGCACCACTCCACGATCAAGGCCCCGGTCGCGGTATGAGCGGCCTGGGGATGATCTGGGCCCAGGACGTCACCGGCATCCTGGGGGCCGACGGCGGCATGCTGTGGCGTGTGCCGGCGGACTTCGCCCACTTCAAGGCCTCGACCATGGGCTGCGGACTGGTCATGGGACGCACTACCTGGGAGTCATTGGGAGGCCCCCTGCCCGGGCGGCGTAACGTGGTTCTCACCCGTGACCGGTCCTGGCGGGCTGAGGGGGCGACCCGTGCCGGCTCGCTGCGTGAGGGGCTCTCGGTGGCGGCGCGGGGCCTGACCGCCGACCTGGGGCACGATCCTCGTGAGGGGGATGCTGCCGGGCTGCCCCGCCTGTGGGTCATCGGCGGCGGAAGCGTCTACGAGCAGGCTCTGGCCGACGGTCTGCCCGATGTGCTCGTCGTCAGCGTCCTGGACCTCGATGCCACCGAGCGGGCCCGCGAGCGCGGCCTGCCCGACTCAGTGCTGGTGCGCGCACCGGGGATCAGCACTCAGGAGTGGGCCATCGACCCGGCCCGCTCCGACCCGCAAGGGCAGTGGCGCCCCGTGTCGGGGGACGCGCGCTGGCGAGTGGAGACCTGGCGGCACCTCTAGACGCGCTCAGTGGGCACAACAGGTCTTCAGTGGGCGGCATCATAACGGGCCCGCGCCTCAGTGACAGCACCGAGGTGGTCGGTGGCCCAGGCCTCAACCTGAGCGAGCGCCTCCGCCAGCCCTTTCCCTGAGTCAGTGAGCTCGTAGGTCACTCGCGGTGGGATCTCTGGATACTGATGGCGCTCAAGAAGTCCATCGCGTTCAAGCCCCCGTAGCGTCTGGGTGAGCATCTTCGTGGAGATACCGTCGACTTGAACCGATATCTCCTTGAAGCGCTGCGGCCGGTCCGCATGATGCAGCGCCCCGATAACGAGCACGGTCCACAGGTCACCGAGCGACTTGAGTAGGGGGCGTGAGGGGCAGTTGCGGCTGTAAGGGTCGGGGGCCATCTCCCCCGCCTTATGCGTGCCGGTCGGCTGCTCAGTGTCGGCCACATTGTCTCCTCGTGTGCTTGGTCGCTGATCCGTCGTCGGACGCCCACGAGCGTGAGCGGCCGACGACGGATGTTGGCGACAGGCTACCTGCGGATCGTGCGCCTCACTCAGCGACGACGGCGAGTCCCCCGGTCCAACCGATCTGCTCAGTAACGCCCAGGGCGATGCCCAGCGCCCCGAGCGCCTCCAGACGCTCTGCCCGCTTGAGCTCTCCGGCGTCCGCCCACCTCAGCCCGGCGGCTTCGACGAACGAGCGCAGGCTCGCCTTGGCCTCGGCGGAGTCGGCGGCGGCCAGAACAGTGGCCGGGCGACCGCCAACGGTTCCGGCGGCGAGGACGGCCGCGAAGACGGTGTTGAAGGCCTTGACCACCTGGGCGCCCGGGAGCTTCACGGCGAGCTCGGCGGCCGCAGAGCTACCGGCCTGCACGACGGAGTCAAGGGTGGTGAAGTCCAGGGGGGTTGGTCGGGTCGACGACGACCTTGCCGGCGAAGGCCTGCACGCCATAGGTGGCGATGACGTCGTCGATGGCGGCGTACGGCAGGGCGAGGACGACGATGTCGCCGCTCAGGGGCGAGCCGATCTCGGCGACGTCGACACCCGACAGGCCGGTGACCTTGGAGGTGTCACGGACCAGGACCTGAGTGCTGGCGCCGGCCTTGACCGCCAGGCCTGCGACGGCTGATCCGATGTTGCCGGCGCCGATGATGGAGATGGAGGGGACGGACATGAGAGCTCCTTGAGCGTTAGTTGTTGAACGAACAACTAAACTCTCTCACACGCACTCACTTTCCGATAGAGAGTGACTGTATGACAGAGATCACTGATTGTCGTCCCGCACGCTCCCTGTCATCACTGACACGCCGAGCGCCGCGGTCCTCTCGCCGCTCAGAGCAGCTTCTTGGAGGTGAGCCAGTCGGTGGCGATGACCTTGGAGCTGAGCTTCTCACCGGTGGAGCGCTGGTTGAGGGCGCGCAGCTCGTCGGGTGTCAGCAGGGCCGAGACCCGGTTGATGGCGGTGGCCGCGATGGCCGGCAGTGAGGCGGAGACCAGCGGGGTGACGTTCTGCGGGAGGATGAGCATCTGAGGGTCGGACAGGATGACGAGGTCCTTGACCCCAATGGCGGGATCGGAGGAGTAGATGTCGGCGACGTCGACGGTGCCGTCGGTGAGCGCCTTGACGGTCAGCGGTCCGCCGGAGTCCTCCACCGGCGTGACGGAGGCGTCGACGCCGTAAACGGCCTTGAGTCCCTTGGACCGTAGGGGCGGGTAGTGAACTCCGAGTTCGCGGCGATGGTGATGGGCCGCCCCAGTGAGGCCAGGTCGCCGATGGAGGTCAGGGAGTGGGCCCGGGCGGTGGCCTTGGTGACGGTCAGGGAGTCCTGATCCGTCGCTTCGGCCGGATTCAGGACGGTCAACGAGTGCGGCAGAGTCCTCAGCAGGGTGTCCTGGATGGAGGCAGTGTCACTGGCGGTGCGGGAAGGGGCTGCAGTGCCGGCCGCGGCGGTAGGGCTGCCTGAGGCGGAGGTCTTGCTGTAGTACTCCAGCAGGTTGCCGCCGTATTCGGGGATGACGTGGATCTTGCCGGCCTCGAGCTCGGGCAGGTAGACCTCCCGCTGGCCGATCTGGTACTGGCGGGTGACGGTCAGGCCGGTCTTCTCCATCATCTGGGCGTAGAGCTCGGCGATGATCTCGTTGGAGTAGTACTGCTGGCTGCCGATGATGATCGGGCCACCGGAGTAGCCCCCGGAGGCCCGGTCGATAGCGAAGGGGTCGGTGTCGGAGCAGGCGCTCAGGGCGAGCAGGCCGGTGGCTGCGCCGACGCCGGCCAGCAGACCGCGTCGCGTCAGCTGCTTGCCGGGGTGCGGGTTGGACTGTGCAGTCATGCTGATTCCTTCCGGTGCTGCCGGGCGCCCGGGGGTGTGACACCCCATTGGATGAGGGCGAAGAGGGCCTCGGAGGCCAGGGCGAGGGCGATGACCAGGAGCGCCGAGGCGAGCATCATGACGTAGTCCTGGGTCTTGAGGCCCAGGAACATGAGCCGGCCGAGCCCGCCGGCACCGGTGTAGGCGGCCAGTGTGGCGGTGGAGATGACCTGGAGGCTGGCCGAGCGCAGCCCGCCGACGAGCAGCGGCGCCCCCAGGGGGATCTCGACCCGCCCCAGCACCTGGAGCTCACTCATGCCACTGGCCCGGGCGCCGTCGACGGCCGTGGTCGAGGCAGCCCGCACGCCGCTCATGGCTCCGGCGAGGACACTGGGCAGGGCCAGGATGACGAAGGCGATCATAGGGGCACTCAGGCCGACCCCGAGCACAAGGCCGAACAGCGTGATGAGGCCCAGGGTGGGAAGGGAACGGGCGGCGCCGCTGAGCGGCTGCACCCAGGTGCGCCCGCGTCCGGTGTGCCCCACCCACCAGCCGGCGGGCACCCCGATGAGGGCGGCGATGAGGACACCGGCCAGGGAGTAGAGAACATGCTGGACCAGCAGTGGGCCGATGCCCATGGCACCGCTCCAGTGAGCGGCGTCGGCGATGTACGCCAGCGCGGCCAGAACGAATCTCACGCCTCATCCTCCCGGCTCTCCGACGTGTCTGCGCCGGCTCCGGCGGGGGCCTGCCCGGCGGCGCCGGCGCGTTTCCAGGTCCAGGGCAGGCACAGCCGCCCCAGTGCGAGGACGAGCCCGTCCAGGATGAGAGCCAGGGCCGCGGTGGACACCAGGCCGGTGACGATCTCGGCCGTAATGCCGCGCTGGAAGCCGTCGGTGAACAGCCAGCCGAGGCTGCGCACACCGAGGACTGCCCCGACGGTGGTCAGTGAGATCGTCGATACCGTCACCACGCGCAGGCCCGTGAGGATGGCGGGGCCGGCCAGTGGCAGCTCGACGGTGAGGAAGCAGCGGATGCGCCCCATGCCCATGGCTGTGGCGGCGTCCAGGACGCGTGCGTCAACGGCGTCGAGCGCGTCGGCAGTGGCCGGCACCAGGAGCGCCAGCCCGTAGAGGGTCAGGGCCACGATGACGTTGAGCGGGTCGCGGATGCCGGTGGCCAGGACGATGGGGAGGATGACGAACAGGGCCAGGGACGGGACGGCGTAGAGCAGCGAGGAGCCGGTCACGAGCACAACTCGCAACGGGCGGGCGGTGCGGGCCAGCCGGGCGATGGGGATCGCCAGGACGAAGGAGGCGACGATCGCGGGAACCGCCTGGAGCAGGTGAGCCAGCAGGTGTCCGGCGATGGTGGGCAGGTTGGCCAGGACCCAGCTCATGCCCGTTCCTCCGCCTCCGTGGAGGACTCGTCGGCCAGGCGCCCGACGGCGCGACCGGCCCGGTCCAGGACGATGCGGGACTCGGCGACATCCTTGAGCCTCAACTGGCGTGCGGCGTCGTCGAGGCCGAGGAAGCGGGCGACGAAGTCGTCGGCCGGGTCGGCCAGCAGCTGGGGGCCGCTACCGCGCTGGGCGACCTGGGCGCCTTCGCGCAGAAGGATGATCTCGTCGCCCAGAGCGAGGGCCTCATCGACGTCGTGGGTGACGAAGATGATCGTCTTGTCCAGCTCGGCCTGGATCCGGACCATCTCGCGCTGGAGGTCGCGGCGCACGAGGGGGTCGACGGCGCCGAAGGGCTCGTCCATGAGGAGCACCTCGGGGTCGGCGGCCAGCGCCCGGGCCACGCCGACCCGCTGGGCCTGACCGCCGGAGAGCTGGTGAGGGTAGCGCCCGGCCAGGTCGCGGTCGAGATCCAGCATGTCCATGAGCTCGACGGCCCGGCGTCGGGCGTCGCGGCGGTCCGCGCCCTGGAGGCGGGGCACGAGGGTGATGTTGTCAATGACGCGCCGGTGCGGCAGCAGCCCCGCATTCTGCATGACATAGCCGATAGATCGACGCAGAGCCACGGCGTCACGAGCGGCAATGTCCTCGTTGTCGATGAGCACCCGACCGCTGGATGGCTCCACCATGCGGTTGACCATGCGCAGCAGGGTGGTCTTGCCGCAGCCCGATGAGCCCAGAAGGACGGTGGTGGTGCCGGCCTCGATGCGAGCGGAGAAGGAGTCGACGGCGGGAGAACCGGGTCCGGCGCCCCTCCCGGCCGGGTACAGCTTGGTGACGGAGTCGAAGGTAATGGTGCTGCTCATAGCAGGTGCCGGATGTCCTCTCATGGCCGCTGACAGCACGACCGTATGGCGTGCGGCAACCGTATCAGCCGTCACCTGCTGAGCTGCCGGGAGGCAGGCTTTACCAAGGCGATTGGTGCAGGATTGAAAGCAAATACCCAGGTACCCACCACCCGTCTCCTGGAGGCGCAGACATGCCGGACACGATTGACGCTACTACTCCCCCAACCATGCTGGCGGCCCGGCTCAGCGAACCGGGGAGCATCAGCAACCTCCACGTCGTCGAGCTCCCGGCTCCCGCCCCACCCGAGGGCTGGGTGCGTCTGAAGGTCATGGCCTTCGGCATCAACCGCAGCGAGTACCACTCCGTGCACGGCATGGCTGAGGGGATGACCTTCCCTCGTATCCTGGGGATCGAGGCCTCCGGGGTCATCGACCTGGACCCCGAGGGCATCCTGGCACCCGGCACCCAGGCGGTCACGATGATGGGCGGGATGGGGAGGATCTTCGACGGAGGCTACGCCCAGTAAGTCGTCGTACCGCGCACGCAGATCATCACCTTCCGCTCCAGCCTGCCGTGGCCCTAGAAGTCCGGGCGCAGGGCGACGTCGTCGGAGTAGTCGGAGGCGACGAGCTCGACACGGTTACCCTCGGGGTCGAGCACGGTGGCCTCGTAGTAGCCGTCACCGGTCTCACGGGGCCCGTCAATGACCGGCACACCGGCCTCGGACATATTGGAGGCCAAACGGTCGACTTCCTCGCGTCCCGGCAGACCGAAGGAGACGTGAGCCCACCCCAGCCTCAGGTCCTCACACCCCTCGCCCAGCTCCGGACGGGTCATGATCTCCAGGCGAGTCCGCCGCTCGTCCGCGGGAGTCTCGGCGAAGTGGAGGATGTGGGTGCGCAGGCCGGTCTTCGGGTTCTCGTAGAGGCCGTTGGCGTGCCCGTCGAACCAGTGGGAGTAGAAGTCGCGGGCGCTGTCGAGATCGGCGACCCAGATGGCAACGTGGTCGAGGTGCGGCATGATCGTTCCCTTCGTGACGGTGCGGAATCACTGTTAACGACCAGAGATGATCGTACGATCACTCTTCTCAACAGCGATTTTCTGCTGTTAATTCAACGGATTGGCTGACCACATCTCCGTTGACATCAACAATAAGAGACCATACGATCATTGTCATTGCTCGTTCTCCAGCAAAACGATCACCTCGTCGCTGCCGATGCGGAGAAATCATGTCTGACAGTCCCCACGAGAGGCGCCGCACGATACTGCGCGCCCTGAGCCCCACCACAGTCCACAGTGTGCAGGCGTTGTCCCGGCTGACTGGGGTCTCGGTCATCACCATCCGTCGGGACCTGGCCGAGCTGGTCCGTGAGGGCCTGGTGACCCGGGTCCACGGCGGGGCTCTGCGCGCACCGCGCCGTGGGGCCGCCCGGCCGGCCTCCATGCGTCGCAGGCAGGACGTGGAGATCAAGCGCCGTCTGGCGCAGGCCACCGCCGAGCTCATCGAGGACGGGGAGGCGGTGATCATCGACTCCGGGACCACCTGCGAGATGGTGGCCGAGCAGCTCGCCGGCCGCGACATCCGGGTCCTGTGCCTGTCGCTGGGCGCCGGCGCGGCAGTGGCCTCCGTGCGTGGAGCCGCGGTGACCATCGCGGGCGGCCCGGTTGATCCGGAGTCCCTCTCCCTGTTCTCCGCCGAGGCGGTCGACGCGGTGCGCGCGTTCCGAGCCGACGTCGCGGTCCTATCCACCTGCGCCGTGTCCACCCGTGAGGGACTGACCGTCATGGAGTCCGACGACGCCATGGTCAAGCGCGCCATCATGGCCTCCTCCACCCGACGCATTCTGCCGACCGCGCCGAGCAAGATCACCCGGACCAACACCTACCGGTTCGGGCGTATCGAGGACCTCGACGCACTGCTGACAACGAGCCAGATCGACCCCGACGCCCTCGAGGAGCTGCGGGGCGCCGGGGTCGACGTCGTGCTGTGCGACTAACGGAGAACGACCGGGACCGGATCGAAGCGGGCCGGCTCAGCCCAGGAGTGCTGCGAGGGTGCAGACGACGGCCAGCAACGGGAAGGTCCCCTGCTTGGCCGCCGCGCTGCGGTGGGGCGCCGACGCCAGGGCCAGGACGATCGCCGCCGCCAGCATGGCTCCGGTCCCGGCCAGCATCAGGGCGGCCCCGATCGCCATGTGCCCCAGGGCTGCGAGGACGACCCCGATGATCGCCTGGAGAGCCAGGAAGAGGTTGTAGAAGCCCTGGTTGAAGGCGTAGAAGGCGTGTGCCCTGGCCTCCTCGGGAGTGCCGCCGAAGGTCTTGCGGGCCAGAGGCCCCTCCCAGGCGATGGACTCCATGTAGAAGATGAGGACGTGGAGGGCGGAGGCCAGGACGGCGAAGGCCATGGCAGCAGTCAGCACGATTTCTCGATTCATGAGGACGAGCGGAAACCGGAACCTCAACCGCCCCACCGCCGTCGTTATTCCGGGGGACGATCCCCGGAACCTTCCCGGCTCAGGAGGAGGCCTGCTTGGTCACCCAGGCGATGAAGTTCTCCTCCCCGGTGCCGGTCAGCTCGGCCATCGTGTGCCCCTGCCCCCAGATGGTGGCGAAGTCGACGCTGTCGGCTCCGGCCTGCTGGAGCGCCAGCGCCAGGTTGACCTCCACGGTGGAGGCGGTGTCGCCCTGGGTGATGCCGGTGCGGATTCGCCAGGCCGGGGCGATGGTCGAGGTGCCACGCCCCTTGGAGTCCTGGGTGAGGTAGTAGAGGGGGTCGTACATCGACACGCGCGTCGCCATGTCGGTGCCGACCGAGTCCTTCGTGGCCAGGTCCTTCTCGTAGGCGGTGGCGCCGTAGTCGTCGCTCCAGCCGGACAGCCCCGAGTACCTCGACTGCCCCTTGGAGATGACCTCGCGGCTCAAGGAGGAGAAGTGCAGCTTGCTCTCCCCCGAGCCCATGACGAGGTTCTCGGTCTGTCCCCGATCGACGCCGTCGAAGGCCCCCACATCCTTGGAGGCGTTCTTCTGGGAGGCGACGAAGCCCTGCAGGCCGGTGATCGTCGCAGTCTTCTTGGAGGCGTCATAGGTGACCCACTGCGAGGATGAGTTGAGGAAGGCGATGTACTCCTCCACCGTGTTGTAGGTGGTGGACTTGCTACTGCCCTTGCTGCCGCCTCCGGACGCCCCGCCCTTGGGAGGCGTGCCACCGCCATCACTGGGCGGAGTTCCCGACGGCGCACCGCCGCCCCCGCCGGGCTCCATCCCGGCCATCTCGGTGGACGAAGGCGTGTAGGGGAAGGTTGTGGCCGCCAGGAAGTCGTTGAGGGACTTCTGGATGACCGCGACGAGATGGTCGTAGTAGGAGCCGGCCAGGTAGGTGCCCTGGGAGGAGGACTCCAGGGTCAGAGGCTTGCCTTTGGAGTCCGTCAGCTTCAGCGCGTTGAGGTAGGCGGGGAAGGCGGCCGCGAGGTCCTGGGAGTAGGCCCTCGTCCAGGTGCCGTCCGCCCTGGTGTCGGAGGAGGCGAACTGCCCCATGTTCCACTCGTAGGCGGCGTTGGCGCTGCCCAGGCTGGTAATGGGGCACCAGCACATGGCTCCGGCGACGGCGTCGGACAGGGCCTTGCCGCTGGAGTCAGTGGTGGCGGCGCCCAGGGCGGCCAGGTAGGGGGCGAACATCCCGCTGTCGCCCGAGGCCCCGGCGACGGCGCTCTGGGCCCCTCCCCCGCTGTGCCCGAAGACGTAGACCTTGGCGGCGTCGCCGGGGATCAGGGCCGCGTTGTAACGCCGGTAGCGCACGGCGGCCTTGAGGTCGGTGACGCCCCAGGGCGCGTTGCCGGAGTATGTCTGGGAGTTGGAGTCCTTGCCGCGCAGGCCGGCATGGACGTAGATGAAGCCGGCCTCCATGTAGGCCTTGATGGTGTCGTAGGAGTACTCGGTGGGCGGCTTCTGGGCGGAGTACCCCGGGGTGTTGACCGGGAAGACGGTGGGTGCGGTGGCGGCGGTGAAGTCGCCGACGGCACCGGAGGCGTTGACCGTGGCCGTGTAGGTGCCGTTGCCATTGTCTTTTCCGGTGAGATAGGCACCGGGCACGTAGATGCCCAGGGTCTCGTAGTCGGAGGCCTGGGGCGTGGCCACGTAGCGCAGACCCCAAGCTGGTAGTAGACATCGCCCTTCGCGTCATAGCGCCAGGCGCCCTTGTTCAGGACCAGCTTCGTATCGGTGGGGGCCTGCGACGACGCCGTGGCGGAGGCCTGCGAGGCGGTTCCTCCGGCGGAACAGGCACCCACCCCCAGGATTCCCGCCGTAGCGGGCAGTGCGGTCAGGATGGTGCGTCGTGGCAGGTTCATCGTGGTTCCCTCCGGCACAGTCAGTCGCGTGCCTCGCTCGGGTGTCTGCATACGTGACTAGCACATCACCTTAAGACAAGGACGACCCAGGACGCGCCTGTGCTGCTTCTGTGAGTCGGCACCTGGCCGGTGACGAGCGCGATAGGGCACCACTCGCCCGCACGACGACGGCGCCGCCCTCACACAGAGGGCGGTGCCGTCGTCGACTTGAAGAAACAGTCCAGGGGCTCAGTCCTCAGCGGCGCTGGGGTGGGTCATGTCCATGGGGACGACCCACTTGTCGAACTCCTCGGCGGTGACGAAGCCGAGCTCGAGGGCGGACTCGCGCAGGGACAGGCCCTTGTGGTGCGCGTTCTTGGCGATCTTGGAGGCCTTGTCGTAGCCGATGTGGCGGTTGAGGGCGGTGACCTGCATGAGGTTGGTCTCCAGGTTGGCCTCGATCCGCTCGGTGTTGGGCTCGATGCCGTAGGCGCAGTTGGTGTCGAAGGAGACGCAGGTGTCCCCCCCAGGAGCTGGATGGACTCCAGGACGCACCAGGCCATGACCGGCTTGAAGACGTTGAGCTGGAAGTTGCCCTGGGATCCGGCGAAGCCGACGGTGGCGTCGTTGCCGAAGACCTTCGTAGCCACCATGGTCATGGCCTCGCACTGGGTGGGGTTGACCTTACCGGGCATGATCGAGCTGCCGGGCTCGTTCTCGGGGATGATGAGCTCGCCGATACCGTTGCGGGGGCCGGAGGCGTACCAGCGCACGTCGTTGGCGATCTTCATGAGGGCGTCGGCCAGGACCCGCAGGGCGCCGGAGACCAGGACCAGGGCGTCGTGGGCGCCCAGGGCGGCAAAGAGGTTGTCCGCCTGGGTGAACTCGATGCCGGTCTCCTCGCTGATCTTGGCCGCGCACAGGGCCCCGAACTTCGGGTGGGCGTTGAGGCCGGTGCCGACGGCGGTCCCGCCGATGGCGAGCTCACGGGCGCGGGAGTCGGCGTAGCGGATGCCGTCGAGGGCGAAGTCGATCTGAGCGACCCAGCCGCTGATGACCTGCCCCAGGGTGATGGGGGTGGCGTCCTGCAAGTGGGTGCGTCCCACCATGACGACGTCGGCGTAGGCCTTGGCCTTGGCGTCCAGGGTGTCGCGCAGCTGCTGGACGCGCGGGTACATGGCGGCGAGCTCGTTGACGACGGCGATGTGCATGGCCGTGGGGAAGGTGTCGTTGGAGGACTGGCCGCGGTTGACGTGGTCATTGGGGTGGACCGGGGTCTTGGAGCCGCGCTCACCGCCGGCCAGCTCGATGGCGCGGTTGGAGATGACCTCGTTGGAGTTCATGTTGGACTGGGTGCCCGAGCCGGTCTGGAAGACCACGAGCGGGAACTCGGCGTCGAGGTCACCGGCGATGACCTCGTCACCGGCCTTGGCGATGAGGTCGGCGATGTCGGTAGGCAGCTCGCCGACTCGGCGTTGGCCAGGGCGGCAGACTTCTTGAGGATTCCCAGGGCCTTGATCATGGGGCGACCCCACACGAAGGTCTCACGGCCGATGTCGAAGTTGTGCAGACTCCGCTCGGTCTGGGCCCCCCAGTAGCGGTTGGCATCCACCTCGATGGTGCCCATGGAGTCGGATTCGGTACGGGTCGTGACAGCCTGGTCTGGCGTCTTTGCATCAGTTGTCATAGGTGCAAGGTTAGGCGCTCATGGTCCCCGCCGTGCGAGGACGGGCGTCCCAGGCACGTCTCAGATCGCTACCGGCCGACATCACCGAAGGCGCATCACACGGGTCGCAGCTGCTCCAGGGCAAGGTCCAGTAGGTCCGCAAGACGCTCGTTGCCGTCAATGGTTCGGGGCTCATGGAGATGACCCGTGATCTGCAGGGCAGAGAGTCCATGAAGCAGGACCCAGACGACGGTGGCGATCTCACGGGTGGGGCCGGGGCGCAGCAGACCAGCATCCTGAGCCTGAGCGACGAGCTCACCGACGGCGGCCATGGCGTCGTCAGCGGCCTCCTCCAGCCCTGAGTCCGGCTCCGCAATCGGAGCGTCTCCGAAGACCAGCTGGTAGTGGTGGGGACGCTCGACCGCATAGTCGATATAGGCCCAGCAGCCGGCGCGCAACCGCTGCCACGCATCCCGATGCCGCTCCGAACCGTGACGAATCCGCTCTGCGATCTGCCGCAGTGTCCGTCCCGCCAGGGCACGCATGAGCGCGGCCTTATCCGCGTAGTGACGATAGGGCGCCGAGCGGGACACACCCGCAGCTTCTCCAACGGCGCGCAGCGTCACCGACTCAGGCCCCCTGTCCTCGAGCAGCGCTGCAGCGGCGTCGAGGATGGCGGCACGCGTCGGACCTGGATCACGAGGGCTCACGACTCAAGCATACCCACATGTTGACATAGTCAACTTTCCGGCTATGCTGACATTGTCAACTTAACTTGAGGAGAGGAATGAGTCATGACCGACACCACCCAGACCGGCGCCGACTTCGACGCGAACTACCTGCGCACCTGGACTGAGCCCGACGCCGCTAAGCGCCTTGCACTCATCGAGCAGATGTGGGCCCCGCACGGGTCGCTGCACATCTCCTCACCCGCCTTGACCGTCACAGGAACAGCCGACATCGCCGAGCACATCAACCACGTCCACAACGACCGCATTGCAGGCCAGGGCCTGACCTTCAGCTATGACCAGCGCATGGAGTCCGGCGACGCAGTATTGCTGCGCTGGTCGATGACCGCCCCAAGTGGCGACGTCATCGGACGCGGAGTCGACACCGTCTTCCGCGACGTCGACGGCAAAGGTGACACGCGCCTACATGTTCATGGGCGTGAGCTGACCCGAGGGAGCTCCAGCGACCCGACTCGACGTCGACAGCTCAGGACATCGCCGCCAGCACCGCCTCGATGCCGGCGGCGATCGTCGTGTGCGCGGCGGCCGCGAGGCGGACGACCTCGTCGGGCTCGGTGGGCGCCTGCGCGAAGGACAGGTCGGAGACGATGCTCATGCCGGCCACTCGCACACCGAGCTGGTGCAGGCGATGGCCTCCAGGACGGTGGACATGCCCACGCAGTCGGCACCGATGGACTCCAACATCCGTGTCTCCGCCATGGTCTGGTACTCCGGGCCGCGTAGAGCGGCGTAGACGCCTGACCTTTCTGAGACACCGCCCAGGATGTCGGCGAGCTCGTCGTCCCACACGCAGCGAACGTCAGTGAAGACCGGGCCGTCGAAGGGCGAGGAGCCGGTGAGGTTGAGGTGGTCGGTGATCGCCATGACCTCGCCGATCCTCCAGCTGCGCAGGCATCCGCCGGCGTTGACCAGGACGGCCCCGCGTACGCCGGCAGCGGCCGCGATCCGGGCCAGGGCGACCACCGGCCCGGGTCCGTGTCCCTCATAGAGGTGGGTTCGTCCGTGGGCCACGAGCACGCGCCACCCTCCCCCGCCCACCTTCTGGCCACGACTGACGACATAGGAGTCGAGGCGATCCTCATGTCCCGGCGCAACCGGGACGAGGACACCGGGCAGATCGGACAGGCGCAGGCTCGCGGCCGGCTCACCCCAAGCGGCCACGGCGTCAGCTGCACCGGATCCCAGGACCACCAGGAGGTCGTGGCAAGGCACGCCGGTACGTCGGGCGATCTGATGGGCGCCTTCCATGGCCGAACCGGGGCCTTCCGCTCCGGCGGAGGCGCTCAGGGCTTCCAGACGCTCAGACTCGAGGGTGAAGATGGACGTACGGTCATTCACGAACGGGCCTCCTGGCGGGCCACTCGGCCTCGACCAAGGGCGAGGTGCCCGAGCACGCCGATGAGCAGGGCGACCAGCACGCCGAGGTTGGCTCCGGCCCAGGCCCCCTCGCGGCCTCCTAGAGGCCCGAGCAGATAGCCCTGCCAGGACAACCAGGAGGCGGCCGAGTTGACCACCAGCCCCCAGCCGACGACGGAGCCGGCCGCCACCAGGGCGATGGCCTCCCAGTTGACTGAGCCGTAGACGCCGTCGGGCGTGAAGAGGGCCTCCTCGTCGTAGTCGCGGCGACGCATGATGACCTCGGCGACCATGACGCCGGCCCAGGCGGCGATGACGACTCCCAGGGTGGTGAGGAACCCCTGGAAGGGACCGAGGAAGTCATCGGCACCGAAGATGACGGCAATGGTGCCCGCAGTCATGATGGCGGCGTCGATCGAGGTGGCCACATGCCGGCGCACCGGCAGACCAGTGGCCAACAGGGACAGACCTGAGGAGTACAGGTCCATGATGATGCCTCCGGCCAGCCCGAGGATGGCGACGACCGCGAAGGGGACGAGGAACCATGTGGGCAGGATCGTGGTCAGAGCACCGATGGGGTCGGCGTTGATGGCCTGTCCGAGCTCGGCGTCGGACCCCACCAGGAGGATGCCGAAGAAGACGAGCACCACGCAGGGCAGGGCCGATCCCAGCGTGGTCCAGCCGATGACGCCGGCCGTCGAGGCCTTGCGGGGAAGGTAGCGGGAGTAGTCGGCGGCGGCGTTCACCCAGCCGAGGCCGAACCTGTGGCCACCATGACCAGGGCTCCGACGAAGGCCGCAGGACCCCCGGAAGGCAGCGCCAGGAGTGTGCGGAAGCTGATCTGGGGAGCGACGAGGACGAGGTAGATGATCGTGAGGATCGCGGTGGCCCAGGTGATCCAGGCCTGGACCCTCATGATCGCCTCGAAGCCAAGGATGCCGGCGCTGGCGGCCAGGCCAACGGTGAGCAGGAAGCCGAGGATCTGGGCCCCGACCTGGTTGTGCCAGCCCAGGGCCTGGAACACCGTTGCCGAGGCCAGGGTGGCCGAGACGCACAGGACGGTCTCCCAGCCGACTGTGAGGATCCAGGACAGCGCCGCGGACAGGCGATTGCCGTTGTAGCCGAAGGCCGCTCGGGACAGGGCCAGGGTGGGGGCGCTGCCTCGCTTGCCCAGGACGGCCACGACACCGCACAGGAGGAAGGAGATGATGACGCCGACGCTGCCCGCGACGACCGCCTGCCAGAAGGACAGTCCGAATCCGAGGACCCAGGCGCCCCAGGACAGTCCCAGGACGGAGATATTGGCCGCGAACCAGGGCATGAAGAGATCACTCGGCCGCCCCCTTGCGATCGGACTCGGAAATGACGTCAAGACCGGCGTTCTCGATGCGGGTAGCGGTGGATGCGTCAGCAGCGCTGCTCATGGGTGATCGACCTCAGTGTCGTTATCGGGAGGCTCTCGAACGAGAGGTGTATGAAGTCTATGCGTTTTCAGGTGTGGCGGACGACGCCGAAGAGACGAGCACCCCACCCCGAGAATAGGGTGTGCCACACATTTCAGGTGATCTCCATAGAAACTCCCACTAGATACTGAGCGCTGTCTCAGATGCACACATGTATAGTCTATCTGTCCTCCACGTCTCCGCCTCGCGGAGACTCACCATGGAAAGGAGCTCTCATGAGCGACAACGGAACCTTCGACAGGATCGCCGGCAAGGCGAAGGAGGCCGCGGGCAAGGTCACCGGTAACAAGGAGACCGAGACCGAGGGCAAGCTCCAGCAGGCCGAGGGCAAGGTCAAGGAGGTCGCCGAGGACGCCAAGGACGCCATCCAGGGCGCGGTCAACCGCCTCAAGGGCGACAAGTAGAGCGTCGCGCAATACGCCGAGCGCCCAGCCTCCCGAAGGAGGCTGGGCGCTGTTCTGTTGCCGATACCGGCGTCAGCTTTCCGCAGGAATGAGCGTCGGCGCCACGTTGACCACGCTCTGCGAGGGGTCGGCCTGACCCCAGGAGTTGTTCCCCCAGGTCCAGGTTCCCTTGTCGACAGTGGCCCAGGTGTCATAGCCGGAGGTGCCGATCTGGGTGGCCCCGTCGATCTTGTCCACCTGCACCAGTCCTGACGGGGTGTCGGAGACAGTGCCGTTGACCTGTCCGTAGCGGTTGGAGCCGAAGCACCAGACTGCTCCCCCGGTGAGTGCGCAGGTGTGCTCGTAACCTGAGACGAGCTCGGTGGGGACGGCCGGCAGCTGACCGACCTTGACGGCCTGATTGACCAGCGCCTCATCGGTCTTCTTGCCGAGCTGGCCGACCTCGTTGGCCCCCCAGGCGTAGACCGTGCCCGAATCGTCCACGGCGACGGCGAAGCCCTTGCCCACGCTCAGGGCTGAGACCTTGACCTTCTCCAGCCCGGGCACCGCCGTCGGCGAGACACGTGCGCCCTGGGTGTTGGCCTGTGCGTCAGCGCCCCAGCAGGAGACTCCGGTGCCGCTGGAGGAACAGACGAAGGAACCACTGCCGGCACGCAGGGACGTCGGCTTCGTGGCGGCGGGGGCTGCCGCTGCGGAGGGCGACGACGGAGTCGCCGCCTCCTTGCTGGGCCACAGCCAGTGACCTCCCAGAGCGCCTCCGGCCAGCCCGAGAAGAAGCACGCCAGCCGCCACGACCGGGAGGACCCACCCGCAGCGTGGAGCACTGCTGGAGTACTGGGTGGTGCCGCCCTGGGGCGCCTCCATCTCAGTCACCGCGGGCAGCGGCTGAAGCCTGTAGCCCTGTGGTTGAGGCTGCGTCGGCGTCGCCATCTGCGGCTGGGGCGGTCCTGCCGCGGTGGGCTGAGTCGCCCCGTAATCCGCGGCTCCGTAGTCCACGGTGCCGCCACCGACGTCGTCGCCTCTGAATGGGTCATCAAAGGCCACCAGGTTTCCAGGCGCCCCGTACGAGGGCGCGGGCTCCTGAACGGGTACCTGCTGCTGAGCAGGCGAGTACCCGGCTGGCTGCTGAGGGGGATATCCGGCAGAGGCTGCGATCTGTTCGAGCTGTGCACGCTGCTCAGGCGTCCAGGCGCGTCCGGCGGCGAGGGCCTCCTGAGCCCGTTCAGGACTGCCGCCGATGAACCACAGCACCCTGTCCCCGTCGAGCATCCGGTCATCCATGGGCCAGACCTCTCCTCAACGTCAAGGACCGATGCGCGTCAGTACGTCAGCCTACGGCGCGCCATGAGCATGGCAGCGCCCGTCGCACCGGTGCCCAGCACCATCCAGGCGGCGGTCGTCCCCGCACCGGTCTGTGCGAGGGTGGAGCGACCTGCGCTGGTGGCGCCGCCCTGGCGGGGAGCCGCGGCCTGCTCGTCGCGGGGAGCGGCGGCCTGCTCACCGGAGACGTCCGCGGAGCCCGGGGCTGCACCCTCCTCGGAGGCCGCGGGAGCGCCGCCCTCAGCGGGCTGCTCGGGCGCCTGCTCCTGAGGGGCCTGCTGCTCGGGAGCGGCCTCAGGGGCGGCGGAGTCGCCCTGCTGCTGGTCACCCTGGTTCTGCTGGGGCTGCTCGGCCGGCGCCTCCGGCTTGTTCTGCTGCTGCGCCGCAGCATTGTTGGCACCGGGGGCCTGGGGGTCGACCTTGCCGGCGTCGTCCGCCGGAGCGGGCGCCGGGGCAGGTGCGGGCGCGGGCTTGTTGCCTTCAGGGCTGGGAACGGCGGGGGCGGGCGTATTGGGCTGCAGGGGCGTCAGCCTTGGCCTCACCGGCCTGCGACGCCGCCTGCTCGGCAGCAGGGGCGGGGTCCGTCTCAGCAGCAGCCGCGCCGACCGGGACGACGGACAGGGCTACGGCCGCGGACGCGGCCATCCATACGCTTCGCTTCATGGGAACTCCTTCAGGACTTAAGAGCCATGGCTCTCACGTCGGGTTACGAGGATGTGGATACGGCCACCTTACCCGGCGCAGCCCCGGTCCTGTCACGCCACCGACACGGGCACCACTCCCACTGTTGGACACCTCACATATCGGTGCGTCGGGATGACGGGAGTCAGACCCTCAGCCCCAGCGCTCTCATACGTGAGACGGCCCCCCTGGGAGAGTACCGAGTGGAGCTGCTCCTGAGCCATCGAGCCGAGAAGCTCGGGGAACTGCCCCAGGAGCCTCTGGAAGGTTCCGATCTCCTCACCGATGACGCGCCGGCCCCACAGCCCCAGCCGGGCGGCCAACTGTGGGTCGGCCGCGATGACCGCCTCCAGCTCTGCGACGGCGTACGTACCGATCGGATCCTGGCTGAGCTCGTGGACGAGTCCACTGCGCAAGGGATCGCCCAATGACTCGCTCAGCGCCATACCGAAGTCGATGAGCAGTCCGAAGGTGATGTAGGTCTTGAGCAGGCGCTCGGCCCAGTCCAGTGGACGCAGACGCTCATCGAAGTCGCCCAGGACGTCGGTGAAGCGCTCGGCCGCTCCCAGGGCGTCGATGCCGTGAGTCGATGCCAGCTCCACGACCCTGTCGAAGGAGGCGACCTCCCAGGCACTCATGCGCAACAGGTCGACGCGGGCCGTCATCCGCGGAGCCCGGTCGGCATCCTTGGCGTAGCGGGTGCAGGCCGCCGTCCTGGAGATCGCGACGACGCCGACGACGGACAGCTCGTGAGGGCCGACCTGCATCGGGGTGGAGGCGCTGGGCTGAGGTGACGGAGTCGGCATCTGAGGCATGACCATCATCGTAGCCAGCACATCCTCGCCGAGCAGCCTTGCCGTGGCGCCCGCCTCAGCCGCCACTGTCCTGATCGTGGTTTCGTGGCCCCACGAGCAGTGCCACAACGGCGACGAGCGCGGTCAACAGCACTCCCACCCAGGCACTGAACCGGTCAGGGGGAGCCATGAGCCAGGCCCACCACTTCGCCTCGTTGAAGGCGTCGATGCCCGCCATCCAGTTGCCGGCCACCAGCAGCGTCACCGCCCACACCGGCCGCTCGCGCTCCCACCCACATGGACAGTCCCAAGCCAACGGACACGAGGAACAGGCTGTTGCGCCCGAAGGTGGGGACGCCCGCCGCCCAGGCGAGGAGACTGGTCAGTGCAACCACCGCCCCATCACATCCCAGCAGAACGCCCAGTACACGCAGGCGACCTCGAGCAGACACCGTCTCCCTGACCCCCACTGCGGCCGCAGAGCTCACAATGAAAAGTGCGGGGAAGACTGGAAGCACATTTGTCACGACCGCGCGAACTTTCAGCCTTCCGGGCACTGGTACCGGCTGCTTGGGGACGACAACGCACAGGAGTGCCGTCACAAGGCAGACCCCTGCGACCTGACGCACTCGGAGATATCCGAGGGCCGCCCGCCACGGTCGATCGACACACCCCCGCGGCCGCCCGCACCAGCTCCGCACCCGAGTCAGCGGCACTGTTGAAGCCTGTGGATCGACTCACGCAGGAGCGAGTCCTGCTGATCGGTGGTCATTGACGCCAGATCCACTCCGCTGCCCGCATAAGGGGCCTCGCCCTTGACTCTCACACTGAACCAGTCCCAGATCACCGGCAGCGGGTCATTCTCACGGTCTCCTCCCCAGGTGGGGCACTTGTTGTCGCTGAGTGAATGGATGAAGGAGTTGCGCAGGGTCTGGTCATTCGGGCTCACAACATCACTGGAGTCAATGACCAATAGGTCCTGCGAGGACTCGCCCGTACCTTGCACGACCCGGTCAGGCACCTCGACTCCGGCGGCCTCCAATGCCTGGTAGTAGGGAGTCAGGACGGCTCGAACATCATGTGCCCGGCCATCGTATCCGCGGACGAGGCAGATCTCAGGATGCCCGCCTTCACAGACGAGCTGAGATGACGGATCGCTCGTGTAGCGGTCCCCCGCGCCCAGGACACCGACTACTGAAGCCGCTACGGCTACCGCACTGAGAACCGCACACGTCCTGAAGCGCCGCGACATGACGAGAACACATGCACCAATCAGGCAGAGGCAAGTAGCGTCAGGGATAGATAGAGGGCGGACTGCCAGGCGATAAGCCGCAGAGAGACCTTCAGTCCGATGAGGCTCCCAGAGGCGCCCCCGGTGGAGACGAGCCCGGACAACGACCCGTTCCCTATCACATAGCCCATCATCATGAGGCCGAAGGCGCCTGTCGCAGTGAGTCCCGGAGTCACTTTCGCCGGGAACCGCCACCCTGCGAGGGCGCCGACGGAGCACCCGAGCGCGATGAGAAGAAAGAGCGGCACCAATGAGACAAGGTCACTCCATCGAGGGAGCAGTCCTGCAGTTCGATGAAGAACCCACCCGCCCACAAGAACGAGGGACAGAAGGACACTTGCCACCGCAACCGACCAGACGATGACGACGATAGAGAGTACCGCCCTCACTCCTCTGGGTGCCACAGATATCAGATCACGAGCCGTCGCCAACCTGCTTGCCTCGAAGGCCGACACGCCGGCACACAGCGGCACGATGAAAATTGATGAGAACGTGAGTGTCTCAACTGCCCAGAGCCACTCGAACTCCCAGTGCCATGACCTGCCGAAAGAATTGAGGACAATAATCAGAAGCAGGCACGGCCCCCAGTAACGGGTCGCCATACACGTCAGCATGTACTGCCATAACGGCCGTGGCACCCTATCGACCACCATCACCACTCCCGTCTCGAGCGCCGATGAGCGCAGAGAGGGAGGACTCAAGTCGCAGACGACGACCACCCTGCACCTCGTCGCCCGCACGGCCCTCCAGCTCGTCAACACTGCCGCTCCACACCAGCCGCCCTTGCGACAGCACGTGGACACGGTCCGCCAGCAGGTCGACATCATCCGTGTGATGGGTGGAGAGAAGGATCGCCGACTCTTGAGACAATCGCGATATCGCAGCCCGGAATGACGCCTGCTGCGTCAGGTCCAGACCGGAGGTGGGCTCATCCAGAAGCACCAGCGGTGGCTGATGGATGACTGCCTGCCCCAGCAGAACACGTTGACGCGTCCCCCCTGACAGCGACCCGAGCGGCTGGTCCACGACATCAGTGAGATTGAAACTGGACACGACGTCGTCAACCGCCTTGCGAGCATCGCCCTTCCCCATCTCCTGAAGCCACGCGGCATAGAAGAGCGCGTCCACGACGGTGAAGCCTCCCGGAAATGAAGGACTCTGAGGGAGGTACCCCATGTTCCTTCTTGCCCGCCGAAGCCCTGGACGCAGATCCACACCAGCCACCGAAACCGCTCCGGAGACCAGTGGAACCAACCCCAGTACTGCGCGCAGTAGAGTAGACTTGCCACTTCCGTTCGCCCCCACGAGAGCCGTCACACCGGAACCGCAGGACAGGGACACCTCGCGAAGCACAGGTGTTTTTCGCAGACTGACATGCAGATTATCGACATCAAGGATAGAAATAGACATGCTTTTCAGTACTCGATTGATCAGTAGTCAAAGGCGGGACCGGCATTGCTGAACAGCAATCAAGCACAGGAACCTCTCGCCTGCACACAGACCACCGCCCCCTGACAGGCAAACGACACGCTCACACCCATCCTGCAGCTACTCTATAAACACACTCGAACACCATTCATTTTTGACCACCAAACTCCTGACAACAACCCCGGTCAGCAATTTTTCAATGAACTGCCAGAGAGGTCTTACTTGAAGTCCACCTCAGGTCGACGCGAAAGCGGCAGTAGATTCAGCCCAGCCCCTCTCAGCACGCAGCCCCCTCCCCTCTCCTAGCGGCGCCGTGACATCACCCACACTCAAGGCGTCATGGTGATGCCCAACGACGCGAATACGTTGGAAAGCCGCTACGCTGACGGCGTCCACGGTTGCCCGGTCGTCAGATGGACTCAGATATGACTCGCGATCGGCTACCACATCCGACGGCGCCAACGCCCACGCAGCGCACCCGACTGTGCGCGCGAGCGACAGCCGCGCCGGAACGGATCAACCCGATCAGAAGACAAGGAACCTCGTGAGCAGCGAGCACCACGGGGCCGACGCCGTCGAGCCCGACAACAACTCCACAGACGACCAGACCGCCATCGACGGCACCGACGCCGGTGCCACTGCCACCACGTCCGGGATCATCGAGACGGCCGGCGCCCACGCCCCCGTGCTGGACGAGGCCACTCCCGACATCACCGATGAGGGCGAGCAGACCGATCTGAGCCGCAGGACCTTCGCCGACTTCGGTGTCGAGCCGGAGATCTGCGAGGCCCTGGCCGCCAAGGGCATCACCCACCTTTCCCCATCCAGGCCCTCACCCTGCCGGTGGCCCTGGAGGGGCAGGACATCATCGGCCAGGCCAAGACCGGAACCGGAAAGACCCTGGGCTTCGGCATTCCCCTGCTCATGGACACCCTGGGCCCCGGGGAGGAGGGCTGGGACGAGGACCCCGCCTCCGGGAGCCCCCAGGCCCTGGTCATCCTGCCCACCCGTGAGCTGGCCAAGCAGGTCGCCGAGGAGCTGTCCACGGCTGCGGCGAAGCGCACCGTGCGCATCGTCCAGGTCTACGGCGGGCGCGCCTACGAGCCCCAGATCGAGGATCTCGAGCGGGGGGCCGAGGTCGTCGTAGGGACGCCCGGCCGTCTCATCGACCTCATGGAACGCGGCGTGCTGGACCTGGCGCACGTCACCACCGTCGTCCTGGATGAGGCCGACGAGATGCTGGACCTGGGGTTCCTGCCGGACGTGGAGAAGATCCTGGCCCGCACCCGCGCCGACCGGCACACGATGCTCTTCAGCGCCACCATGCCCGGCGCCGTGGTCGCCCTGGCGCGCCGCTACATGACCCGCCCCACCCATATCCGCGCCCAGGACCCGGGCGATGAGGGCATGACCGTCCAGACGGTCCAGCAGGTCGTCTACCGCACCCACTCGATGAACAAGGTGGAGGTCGTCTCCCGGATCCTCCAGGCCGAGGGCCGCGGACGCACCATCATCTTCGCGCGCACCAAGCGCACGGCGGCCCGGGTGGCCGACGACCTGCGCGCCCGCGGCTTCGCCACCGCGGCCCTCCACGGCGACCTCGGCCAGGGAGCCCGCGAGCAGGCCCTGCGCGCCTTCCGCAACAGCAAGGTGGACGTCCTCGTCGCCACCGACGTGGCCGCCCGCGGCATCGACGTCGACGACGTCACCCACGTCATCAACTACCAGTGCCCCGAGGACGAGAAGATCTACGTCCACCGCATCGGACGCACCGGCCGCGCCGGCAACTCCGGCACGGCGGTCACCTTCGTGGACTGGGACGACGTGCCGCGCTGGCGGATCATCGCCAAGGCCCTGGGCCTGCCCATCGAGGAGCCGGTGGAGACCTACCACACCAGTGAGCACCTGTTCTCCGACCTGTCGATCCCGAAGAAGGTCACCGGCCGCCTCCCCCGCCACAAGCGCACCCTGGAGGGCTTGGACGCCGAGGAGATCGAGGATCTGGGTGAGACCGGCAGGCGCGGACGCAAGCAGTCCGGCCGGCAGGGCGGGCGCGCGGAGCGCGGCCGGGGCCGCGGCGGTCAGGGACGCCAAGCGCGGTGAGCGCTCCCGGCGCTCTGCCGACGGCGAGGCGAAGCCACGGCGCAAGCGCACCCGTAAGCGCACTCGCGGCGGTCGCCCTGTTGACGGCTCGACCGGCGAGTAGGCTCACCTAGGTCTCAGACCACCGACCAGCAGCGGCTCAGGGCGAGCCCGGGTCAGAGACGGGTCTCCAGGAAGGCGAAGACGCCGTCGGCCATGATCTGGACGGCGATGGCCGCCAGGAGCAGTCCCATGACCCGGGTGAGGATCCGGATGCCGGAGGTGCCCAGCACCCGGTTGAGCCCCAGGGAGAAGCGCAGCGAGGCCCAGATGGCGATGTGCGTGCCGATGATCGCGGCCGTCACGGAGACCCATCCGGCCACCCCGCCTCCGGTGGTGTCCACGGCGACCATCGCCGCGACGATGGCGCCAGGCCCGGCCAGCAGGGGCGTGCCCAGGGGCACGAGGGCGGCGTTGGCGGTGACGGCGTCGGGGTCGGGGCTCTCGTCGACTTTGTCGGTCAGAAGCTCCAGGGCCACCAGGAGCAGCAGCAGTCCGCCCGCCACTTGGAGGGATGGGACCGAGATGCCCAGGAACTTCAGGATGTAGCGACCGAAGACCGCGAAGAGCACGATGACGGCGAAGGAGACGACCGTGGCCTGGCGTGCGGAGGCGGCGCGCTCGGCGGGGGTCTGCCGAGAGGTCAGGGACAGGAAGATCGGGATGGCGCCCAGGGGGTCCTGAATGACCAGGAGCGTCGTGAAGGTCGTGGCGAAGACCGTGGAGTCGAAGACGGACTGCAGCATGGTGTTTTTCTATCACCGGCACTCGGTGGGCGTCTGGTGCCGTGGTCAGTCGTGCGTCAGGGTCGGATGAGGTCGAGAGCGCCCTCCTCGAGGATCCGCTCCAGCAGGTCGGGCGGCATGAGGTTCTCCCCCAGGCGGTTGGGTTTACCGGTGCCGTGGTAGTCCGAGGCCCCCGACAGTCCCAGCCCCAGGCGCTGGGCCAGGAGGCGAACCTGCTCGCGCTGCTCGGGGCCGTGGTCGCGATGGTTCATCTCCAGGGCCGCCAGGCCGGCCTCGGCCATCTCGGCGAAGGTCTCATCGGGCACGAGGCGGCGCTGGCGCGAGGAGGCGCGCGGGTGGGCCGCCACCGGGACTCCGCCGGCGGCGCGCACCAGGCGGCAGGCCTCCACCGGGTCCAGCGCCCAGTGGTGGACGTAGTAGGGCGAGCCGGTGGCCAGCGGCCCGGCGAAGGCGGCGTTGCGATCAGGGAAGGAGCCGGCCGCCACCAGGGCGTCGGCGATGTGGGGCCGGCCGATCGTGTGGGAGTCGGCCGACTGGGAAAGGACGTCCTCCCAAGTGACCGGGTAGTCCTGGCTGAGGCGCTCGACCATCTGCTGCGCCCGGCTGTCACGCGAACGGCGGGCGTGGGCGAAGGCGGCCTCCAGTCCAGCGTCGTCGGCCCGGTGCAGGTAGGACAGCAGGTGGAGGGTGACCCCGTCCGCGGCGCAGGAGATCTCGGTGCCGCGCAGCAGGGCGACGCCGGTGTCCGGGACGGCCCGGGCCGCCTCGTCCCAGCCGGCCATCGTGTCGTGGTCGGTCAGCCCGACGACGTCGAGGCCGGCCCTGGCCGCCTGAACCATGAGCTCGGCGGGCGAGTCGGTGCCGTCGGAGCAGGCCGAGTGGGTGTGGGGATCGATGCGCACCGTGACAGTGTAGGGAGGCGTGGAAGACTGGACGACATGAGCGAGCTGAGCCGAATGACGGATACCGCGCCTGCCACGCAGCGCACCGACGACGCCCCGGTCCGCTTCGGGATGATCGGGGCCGGTTTCATCGCCCGGTGGTTCGCCGAGGCCGTCTCCGGCGAGCCTGCCGCCCAAATCGTGTCCGTCACCTCCGCCCACCCCGAGCGCGCCGTCGCTTTCGCCGCCGAGCACGGGATCCCGTATGCCCATGCCTCGCTCGAGGAGATGCTCGCCGCCCACGGCCCGGGCTCGACGGCCCCGATCGACGTCGTCCACGTGGGCTCGCCCAACTCTCTGCACGCGCAGCATGCGATCGCGGCGCTGGAAGCCGGTTTCCACGTTCTGGTGGAGAAGCCCTTCGCGCTGACGTCCACCCAGGCCCACGCAATGGTGGAGGCGGCGCGGGCCGCCGACCGTTTCCTCATGGAGGGTGGCTCTCCGCCTTCGAGCCCGGGGTGGCTCGGCTGCGCGACCAGCTGCCGCGGCTGGGGCGGCTGCACCGGGTGGTGCTGTCCAAGGAGCAGTTCTCCTCGCGGATGGAGGCCTACTGCTCCGGCGGCCTGCCGCCGGCCTTCGACCCGGCACTGGGCGGCGGCTCCCTCATGGACCTGGGCATCTACCCGGTCAGCCTGGCCATCCACCTCTTCGGTGAGCCGGACCGGGTGACGGCCACGGGAGCGCTGCTGGACTGCCGTGTCGACGCACGAGGCACGGTGGTCCTGTCCTACGACTCCGGTGAGCACGCCGGGCTGGAGGTCGTCTGTCTGCACTCCAAGACCTCCCCGGGGACGGATTCGAGCTTCGCCGGGGACCACGATGTGCTGAGCATCGACGACTGCCAGTGGCCCCGGCGCATCGAGCTGCGCGGCCCGGCGGCGGTGAGGGGCGCGGACGAGGACCTGTCGGTCGAACGTGGCGCTGCGCGGCCCGGCCACCAGCTCGCCTACGAGCTGGCCGAGGTTTGCCGCCTGGTGCGCGCCGGCGCGCGCGAGTCCGATCTGCACCCGCTGAGCCGCTCGGTGGCGGCGGTCGGGGTTCTGCAGGAGGCCCGCCGCCAGGTGGGGGTTCGTTTCCCGGCCGATGAGCAGGGCTGAGCCGCCTCAGTGATCCTGACTCCCCCGCCGCTCAGCACCGACAGGGGCTCAACAGTGGGATGATGCCCCTATGGCATCGACTTCTCCCGCAGACACCCACCCGTCCGACGAGGCCCCCGCCTCCTCGCAGGAGGCCCCCCAGTCCTTGGCGGCGCGAAGCTCCAACCGCTCCCGCCAGCCCGACAACCAGGCCTTCAGGGACTTCATCGGCTCGGGCTGGGGCCCCCGACCTGAGGGGCTGCCCGCCCGCAGCGAGGCGGCACCGTGGGCGGCGGCCCGGCGTGAGGCCCTCGGAAGGCTCTTCCCCGGCGAGCGTCTGGTGCTGCCCGCGGGTGCTCTCAAGGTGCGCAACAACGACTGCGACTACCGGTTCAGGCCCCACAGCGCCTTCGCCCACCTGGCCGGAACCGGCACGGACTTCGAGCCTGACGCCGTGCTCGTCCTGGACCCGCTCACCTCTCAGGGCCAGGACGCGGGCTGCTCGGACAACGCCGATGACGCGGATGGTGCCGCCCCGACGCATGAGGCGGTCCTCTACTTCCGGCCCCGCGCCTCGCGCTCCAGCCAGGAGTTCTACGGCGACCCCCGCTATGGCGACTGTGGGTGGGCGTGCGCCCCTCCCTGGAGGAGGTCGAGTCGTCCACCGGCATGCGCTGCGCCCACATCGACTCCCTGCCCGATGCGCTGGCCAAGGACGCCGGTCCCGGCGCAGTGCGGCTGCGTGTCGTCGCCGAGGCCGATGAGTCCGTCACCGCCCTGGTGGCCACCACCCGCCAGCAGGTCGGGCTGGAGACCGGCGAGGCCGCAGCGGAGGTCGACGCCGGCCTGGCCGAGGCCGCCAGCGAGCTCCGCCTGGTCAAGGACCCCTGGGAGATCGACCAGCTGCGTGCCGCCGTCGCCGCCACCAAGGCCGGCTTCGACGACCTCATCCGCTCCATCCCCCGCGCCCGCGGCCACTGGCGCGGTGAGCGGGTCCTGGAGGGGGCCTTCGGCGCCAAGGCCCGCGAGGAGGGCAACGGCCTGGGCTACGACACGATCGCCGCGGCCGGCAACCACGCCAACACCCTGCACTGGATCAACAACGACGGCGCCGTCGAGCCCGGCCAGCTGGTCCTGGTCGACGCCGGTGTCGAGGTCGACTCGCTATACACCGCCGACGTCACCCGCACGATCCCGGTCGATGGCCGCTTCACCGAGGCTCAGCGCCGGATCTACCAGGCGGTTCTCGACGCCGCCGACGCCGCCTTCGCCCGTGCGGGCACGCCGGGCTGCCGCTTCAAAAGGACGTCCACGCCGCCGCCATGGAGGTGATCGCCGCCCGCCTGGAGGAGTGGGGGATGCTGCCCGAGGGCGTGAGCGCCGCCGACTCCCTGGCCCCCGAGGGCCAGTACCACCGGCGCTGGATGGTTCACGGCACCAGCCACCACCTGGGTCTGGATGTCCATGACTGCGCCCAGGCGCGCCGCGAGATGTACATGGAGGCCGAGCTCAGGCCCGGCATGTGCTTCACCATCGAGCCGGGACTGTACTTCCGTGAGGACGACCTGCTGGTGCCCGCCGAGATGCGCGGCACGGGCGTGCGCATCGAGGACGACGTCGTCGTGCGCGAGGACGGTAGCGTGGAGCGCCTCACTCAGGACGTGCCCCGCACCGTGGAGGAGGTCGAGGCCTGGGTGAGCGGGCTCATCGCCTGACTGACTGCTCGGTCACCTCCCTTGCCTCTCATCGTTATCCGCGAATAGCATCGCCGCATGACGATGAAACATGGACTGCTCCCCGAGGACCGCTCCCAGGACCACGGCGCCGTGCGCGAGGCCTCCACTGTGGCCTCCCTGCTCGACGTCCTGGGGGACGCCACACGTCTGGCGATCCTGCGTCACCTCCACGGAGGCGAGCACCGGGTGGTGGAGCTGACCGAGCACCTGGGCCTGGCCCAGTCGACCGTCTCCCAGCACCTGGCGATCCTGCGCAGCGCCGGCCTCATCTCCAGCCACTCCCACGGGCGGGCCAATGTCAGCCGGATCGAGAACCCCGAGGCCATTGAGCAGGTCCTCTCCGCGGCCGAGTCCCTGGCCGCCACCATCTCCGCGGACGCCGCGAGCCGGAGCAAGGAGCCCCTGTGAGCACCTCGGACGGCCACGAGCACCGCGACCATTCCCACGGGCACTCGCACAACCACGGCGCCGGGGCCTCGCGCGGACGGCTCCTGGTCGCCCTGTGCCTGTCGTCCACGGTTCTGGTGGCCGAGATCGTCACCGCTCTTCTCACCGGCTCACTGGCGCTGCTGGCCGATGCCGGGCACATGCTCACCGACGTCGCCGGTCTGGCAATGGCCCTGACGGCCGCCCACCTGTCCACGCGTCCGGCCACGGACCGCTCGACCTGGGGCATGCGCCGCGCCGAGGTCATCGGGGCCGCGCTCCAGGCGGGCATGCTCGCCGTCGTCGGCGTCTTCGTGGCCTTCAAGGCGGTCCACAACCTGCTGGTGGCCCCGCAGGTCGAGGCCTCCGGCATGCTCGTCATGGGCGTCATCGGCCTGGCCGCCAACGTCATCGCGCTGCTGGTCCTCTCCGGCGGCCGGGGGCATGACGGACACGGCGAGAACCTCAACATGAGGGCTGCCCTCCTGGAGGTCCTCAACGACGCCCTGGGATCGGTGGGCGTCATCATCGCCGCCGCCATCGTGGCCCGCACCGGCTGGACCCGGGCCGACGCCGTGGCCTCCCTCCTCATCGCCGTCCTCATCCTGCCCCGGGCGGTGACGCTGCTGCGCTCGGCCCTGGGGGTCCTCATGGACTTCACCCCCAGGGAGCTGGATCTGGCGCAGGTGCGCTCGCACATGCTCGGCATCGACCATGTCGAGGAGGTCCACGACCTGCACGCATGGACCGTCGCCTCGGGCATGCCGGTGCTGACCGCGCACGTCGTCGTCCGCGACGAGTGCCTGCGTGACGGTCATACCGAGGAGATCCTCGACCGGCTCCAGGGCTGCGTGGCCGAGCACTTCCCGGTCAAGATCCAGCACGCGACCCTCCAGCTCGAGCCCGTCTCGCACCTCGAGCACGAGGCCGCCTACTGCTAGACCGGGGCTCAGGTACGGCGGTAGCGCTTCCGGGTCGGCTCAGGGATGTGAGCCGGCTTCCCGCCCTCCAGGTGCTCCCGGGCGAAGGCCAGGGCGCTGGCGAGCCCCTCGAGGCGCTGGGCGGCCGTCATGGACCGGGTGGTCACCTCAACGACGACCTGTCCCCCACCGGCCTCGAAGCCGGTGGCCACCAGGTGCTTGAGGACCCCGGCGCAGTCCTGGTTGCCCTGCCCGGGCAGCAGGTGGTCGTCCAGGGGCCCGGGCACGCCGTCGGTCAGGTGCAGGTGACGCAGCGTGGGCCCCAGCGAACGGGCCATGGCCAGGGCGTCGGAGCCGGAGGTGGCGGCGTGGGAGATGTCCAGCGTCACCGACTTGTACCCCTGCCCCACCGGGTCCCAGGTAGGTGAGTACGCCTGGAAGTCACGCGTGGAGTGGGCGTGGCGGGGCCGCCAGGTGAACATGTTCTCCACCGCCAGGTGGATGCCCGTGGTCGCCTCGCGCTGCGCGACCCCGGCGATGAAGGAGCGCGCGTAACGGGTCTGCCAGAAGAAGGGCGGGTGCAGCACCACCGTGGGGGCCTCGAGGTAGTGCGCCAGCTCGATGGAGCGGTCCACCTTGTCCCACGGATCCACGCCGAAGACGCCGCGGGTCACCAGCAGCGTGGGAGCGTGGACCGCCAGCACCGGCTGGTCGAATTTCTCCACCAGGGCCGCCAGCCGGATGGCGTCCTGGGATGCCTTCTCGCTCCAGACCATGATCTCGACGCCGTCGTAGCCCAGCTCCTGGGCGATGGCGAAGGTGTCGGGAACACTGCCGGGAACCACGCAGGCGGTCGACAGCCCCACCGGAATGCTCATCGCTGAAACTCCCTCGTCCCTCAGCACTGGTCAGTTCTCGTCACCGGAGTCGGCCTCATCGCGGGTCTCCTGCGACGACGCCGACGCGCCCTGATCCTTCCGGTCCACCGGCCGTGGGGAACGCAGGAACGGGTCGTAGTCATCGGAGACGGTCGGGGCGTCGGAGGAGGCGCCGGCCGAGGGTGGTGGGGGTCCGGTCGGGGATGCTGCTGCCGGGCTGCGGCAGCCGCACCCCGAAGCGGGGCTGCTCGTCAGGGACGCGAGCCGAAGGCGGTGGGTCCGGAGGCCTCCTCCCGAGCCCGACGACGCTCCTGGGAGCGCCGCAGCGCCTCTCCCCCGCGTGAGAGGTTGCCCGGGACATCAGTCAGGGCCTGGCTGGCCTCGTGGATCTCACGTGCGGCGATGATCGAGTAGCGCGAGGCCACGACCTGGCTGATGGAGGTGAAGTCGCGCCGCCCTCGGGTCAGGGCGTAGCTGAAGAGCTGGAAGACGATGCCCCACAGCACCCCCAGCAGGACACAGGCCCAGAAGCTGAGTCTGGGCCCGCTGCTGCTGGCCACCGACATGATGATGCCGAAGAACATGCCGATCCACAGGCCGTTCATGGCTCCTGACATCGCTGCGCGCCCCCAGCTCATACGCCCGGTGATGCGCTCGACCTGACGCAGGTCGGTGCCGATGATCGCCAGGTGCTGAACCGGGAAGCCCTGGTCCGACAGAGCGTCGACCGCCCTCTGCGCCTCGGGGTAGGTCGCGAAGGAGGCCACCTCCTCCCCCTGGGGCATGACACCACCACTGGACGAGGTCAGGGAGGACAACGGGCTCGGATTGGCGTTCATGGGGGCTATCGTCGCACGCGCGGGCACGCGGTACGGACCCATCGGCAGGCAATCACGCCTCAGGCGCATAGGCTTGGCTTGTGGAGAACACCAGGACGCGCACGACCAGCAGGGTTTTTGTGGCCCGCCTCATCGGCACCTCCGTCTTCGACCCCTTGGGCGATGCGGTGGGCAAGGTCCATGACGTCGTCGTCCTGCTGCAGATGCGCGGGGAGCCCAGAGCCGTTGGCTTCGTCATCGACGTCTCCAGCCGGCGCCGTGTCTTCCTGCCTCTGTCCCGGATCACCGCGATCGAGCCCGGGGCCGTCATCACCACGGGACTGATGAACATCCGCCGCTTCACCCAGCGCCACGTGGAGACCCTGGTCGTCGGCGAGCTGCTGGACCGGGTGGTCACCATGCGCGACGGCTCGGGGAACGTCACGGTGCGGGACGTGGCCATCGAGCGCGACCGCGGCATGGACTGGAAGGTGACCCGTCTGTTCGTCCAGCGGGCCTCCTCGGGCCCGCTGGGCCTGCGCCGCGGGGAGACCTTCACGGTGCGCCCCGACGAGGTCAGCGGCCTGGCCGCCAGCGCCGACCAGCAGGGCGCCACCGCGCTGCTGGCCACCTTGGAGGACCTCAAGCCCGCCGACCTGGCCGACGTCATGCGCGACCTGCCCCAGGACAGCCAGATGCGCGTGGCCGCCGAGCTGACCGACGAGCGCCTGGCCGACGTCCTGGAGGAGCTCGGCAACGAGGACGCCGTCGCCCTCCTGTCCCGCCTGGAGGCCGGGCGCGCCGCCCGACGTCCTGGACGCCATGCAGCCCGACGACGCCGCCGACCTGGTCGCCGACCTCCCCCAGCTCAAGGCCACCGAGCTGCTGGGCCTCATGGAGCCCGAGGAGGCCGAGGACGTGCGCCGCCTCATGGCCTACGACGACTACACCGCCGGCGGCCTGATGACCACCGAGCCGATCATCCTGCCCCCCGAGTCGACGGTGGCGACCTTCCTGGCCCAGTCCCGCAAGGCCGAGGTCCCTCCCGCCCTGGCCGCCGTCGGCTTCGTGTGCCGCCCGCCCCTGGAGTCCCCCACCGGCAAGTTCGTGGGCATGATCCACTTTCAGCGGGCCCTGCGCGAGCGCCCCCAGCGCATGGTCGGCTCCATCGTGGACACCGACGTCGACTCCGTGCGCCCCGAGGACTCCATCGGTACCGTCACCCGCCTGCTGGCCACCTACAACCTGACGGCCCTGCCGGTCCTCGACGACGCCGGGTCGCCCTGCTGGGCGCCGTCAGTGTCGACGACGTCCTGGACCACCTCATGCCCGACGACTGGCGCGTGGCCGACGAGGCCGTCACCGACGAGACGATCGAGAGGGGCGCCAATGCCTGACCAGCTCGACCAGCCCTTGCCCGACAGTCGCCTGCGGTGGCTGCGCAGGACCCATCCTGCCCACGCCTCCCGCTCCGACGGCTTCGGCCGCTTCGCCGAGGCGACCGCCCGCTTCATGGGCTCGCCCAAGTTCGTGCTCTACATGTCGATCTTCGTCACCGTGTGGATCGTGGCGAACCTCGTTCTGGCCAAGATGCAGCAGGCCTGGGACCCCTACCCCCTTCATCCTGCTCAACCTGGCGTTCTCCACCCAGGCCTCCTACTCGGCCCCCCTCATCATGCTGGCCCAGAACCGGCAGGACGACCGTGACCGCGTCACCGCCGAGCAGGACCGCCAGCGCGCCCAGCGCAACCTGGAGGACACCGAGTTCCTCACCCGGGAGATCGCCGCCCTGCGCCTGGCCATGAACGACGTCGCCACCCGTGACTTCGTGCGCAGCGAACTGCGCGACATGCTCGGCGAGATCCTCGCCGAGGAGCGCCTCACCCGTGAGGAGATCGCCGAGTTCCAGGACAGCGGCGACGAGGGGCCCGGGACCGTTCCGGGGCAGCGCACCACTCACTGAGGACCGCCTCCCACCCTCACGTGGGACTCGCCACCTGTCGTGGGGCTCCGGGGCACCCCTAGGATGGGGCCATGCCGCAACCGACTCATGACGCCGTCATGGAGGCGCTGGCCAGGGTCATCGACCCCGAGCTGCACCGCCCCATCACCGACCTGGGAATGGTCTCCTCCGTTGACATCGCCGAGGACGGCGTAGTCAGCGTCGAGGTGCTCCTGACCGTGGCCGGGTGCCCCCTGAAGGACACGATCACCGCCGACACCCGGCGCGAGGTCGGCACCGTCGAGGGCGTCACCGAGGTACAGGTGAGCCTGGGCGTCATGAACGACGAGCAGAAGGCCGAGCTGCGCCGCCGCCTGCGCGGGGGCGCAGCCGAACCGGTGGTTCCCTTCACCCAGCCGGGCAACCTCACCCGGGTCTACGCCGTCACCTCCGGCAAGGGCGGGGTCGGCAAGTCCTCGGTGACCGCGAACCTGGCCGCTGCCATGGCCGCCCAGGGCCTGAGCGTGGGCGTCGTCGACGCCGACATCTACGGCTTCTCCATCCCCCGCATGCTGGGGGTGGACCGGGTTCCCACTCAGCTCGACGGCATGATCGTGCCGCCCGTGGCCCACGGGGTGAAGGTCATCTCCATCGGTATGTTCGTGGAGGACAAGCAGCCGGTCGTCTGGCGCGGCCCCATGCTGCACCGCGCCGTCCAGCAGTTCCTCTCCGACGTGTTCTGGGGCGACCTGGACGTCCTGCTGCTGGACCTGCCCCCCGGGACCGGCGACGTGACGATCTCCGTGGCCCAGCTGCTGCCGAACGCCGAGATCCTCGTGGTCACCACGCCGCAGACGGCCGCCGCCGAGGTCGCCGAGCGCACTGGACTCATCGCCACCCAGACGCACCAGAAGGTGGTGGGCGTCATCGAGAACATGTCCTACATGCCCCAGCCCGACGGCTCGCGCCTGGAGATCTTCGGCTCCGGCGGGGGTGAGATCGTCAGCGCCTCCCTGAGCGAGACGCTCGGCTATGAGGTGCCGCTGCTGGCCCAACTGCCGCTGGACATCCGTCTGCGCGAGGGATCCGACACCGGCCTGCCGGCCACTGTGACCGATGACGGCAAGCCGGCCGCCGACGCCCCCGCGGCCTTGGAGCTGTCCGCGGTGGCCCAGCGCCTGACTCACCGCTCCCGCGGCCTGGCCGGCAAGAGCCTGGGGGTCACCCCGGCCTGAGTCGGCCCCGCCCGACTCTCTCGCCGCACTCTCACCGAGACCGGCAGTCTTTGCGCAACCCAGCGGTTCTTCTGACCGGCGACGCGAGATCTGCCCGACTCGATGAGGATCAGAAGTCGACGGCGACGCGCGCGGCCTCGGCGCGGGTGCGCGCGGCCGCATTGGCGGCGCGCACGATGTCACGCGGCGACAAAGGGCGCACGCGGGTGCGGGAGTCATCGCCCGCCGTGGAGGCGTCCCCCCGCATCCTCGCCGGAGGCACTGGCCTCCGGCTCGACCAGGCTTGCCGGGACCTCGACCGGCCCAGGCTCGACCTGACGCTCCATGGGATCCGGTTGACCGGCATCCTCAGCCTGCTCGGCGTCCTCGCTCTCCTCGGACTTCTCGGCCTCGACCTTCTCCGGCTCGGCCTCCTCAGCCCCGTCAGCCGCCTCGGGTGACTCAGTCTGAGCCGAGGGCTCTGCGTCAGCCTCCTGCTGGAGCACTCCCCGCGGTGGGGTGGAGCCCGCGGACTGCTCGGCGCTCTCCGGGTTCTCGGTCCCCTCGACGCTCTCGGTCCCCTCAGCGCTCTCGGAACTCTCGGTGTTCTCAGCGGTCTCAGCGTCGTTCTCGGCCAGCTGCTCAGCCCGCTTGGCCTCGATCTGCTTGCTCAGCGACTTGGCCCGATCCTGCTTGACCACGTCGTTGACGGCCTGGGCGGCGGCGTCGGAGGCATCCTTGGCTGCTGAGCCGACGGACCTGAAGGGGTGGGTGAGGTCCTCGCGGATGGCGTCGATGTCCTCCCCCAGGGCGTCTCGCACGATCTTGCGAGGGTCGTACTGGCGCGGGTCGAGGCTGGACAGGTCCAGGTCGGCCATCTCCGGGCCGACCTCCTCGGCGATCTGGCTGCGCGCGTTGTCCAGGAACACCCTGAGCTGACGCACCATCTGCGTGAGCTTGCGGGTGTACTCGGGCAAGCGCTGCGGCCCCACCACGATCACCGCCACCAGGATGATGACGAGGAACTCAGATCCGTTGATGCCGAACACGCCGCTCAGTATAAGGAGTCCTGCCGGGCAGAGGCCGCCTCGGTTCGCCTACCGGCGGACTCACCCGAGCGCCTGCCCTTCCGACTATCGGGCCGAACACCTGGAACAATGTGGCTCGAGGGGTGCGCCTGGCGCCCCGCAGCAGAAGAAAGGCTCACAGTGAGTGCGGACAAGACGCTGAGCTGGTCCTACACGGAGGACTTCACCGCGGAGGACGAGGCCACCGCCCAGGCCCGCATACGCGGGCTCGAGCTCGGCATCACCCCGGTGTCCTCGGGGACCGGAGCGGCGCTGCGGATGCTGGCCGCCTCAGTGGGCGCCAAGTCCGTGGCCGAGGTCGGCACCGGCACCGGCGTCTCGGGCCTGTGGCTGCTGAGCGGCATGGGCACCGACGGGGTCCTCACGACGATCGACGTCGAGCCCGAGCTCCAGCGCGAGGCCCGCCGTGCCTTCGACGGAGCCGGCTACCCCTCCTCGCGCACTCGTATCATCCAGGGACGGGCCTCGGACGTCATGCCCAGGATGGCGGCCCGCTCCTACGACATGGTGGTGCTCGACGTCGCCCCGGAGGAGGCGATCCTCCTGGCCTCCAACGCCCTGCGGATGCTGCGCCCCGGCGGGGTCCTGGCCGTCACCCGCGCCCTGTGGAACGACCACGTGGCCGACCCGGCCCGCCGCGACGTCACCACCGTGGCAGCCCGCGAGCTCGGCAAGGCGCTACGCGCCTCACGTGCGCTGCTGACAACCCTGCTGCCCGTCGGAGACGGCCTGCTCGTCTCCGTGCGCCAGACCTGACAGGGCGCCCTCCAACGGGGCGGAACGAGGAAGAGGGTCGGACCCCTACTGGGTCCGACCCTCTCTCATAGGCTGGATGAACCGGCCACCGGTTCCTCGACGCCGAGGACCGAGTGGTACCGGCTGTCCCCCGGGCGCCAGGATCGATCAGATCTTGGCGTTGGCCAGGGCCTCTCCGAGTGCCTTGACCTCGTCGGCCGTGATCTCGAGAACGAGTCGACCACCACCCTCAAGCGGGACCCGCATGATGATGGCGCGGCCTTCCTTGACGACTTCAAGAGGGCCGTCTCCGGTCCGGGGCTTCATGGCAGCCATGTGCTCACCTTTCGTCAGTGCTGCGCGGGCACATCGCCGCGCGACCTGTCATATTCTACGACATTCAAGGTGCAACGTTCGAGGATGCTCACGCCATGACGCGACTCACGCCCCGGCCCGGCCATTGCGCAGCCGGCGAGCAGCACTGACCACGTAGTCCACAGCAGCCTCGGCGTCGTCGACGACGTGAAGCAGATCAGGGTCGGAGGCGGCGATCATGCCGCGCTCAATCATCGTGGTGCGCAGCCACTCCAGCAGCCCGCCCCAGTAGCCACGGTCCACCAGGACGATGGGGAAGGAGGAGATCTTCTGGGTCTGGACCAGGGTGAGAGCCTCGAAGAGCTCGTCGAGGGTCCCCATTCCGCCGGGCATGACGACGAATCCGTCGGAGTACTTGACGAACATGGTCTTGCGGGCGAAGAAGTAGCGGAAGTTGACCCCGAGGTCGACGTACTCGTTCATGCCCTGCTCGTGGGGCAGCTCGATGCCCAGGCCCACCGAGGTGCCACCGGCCTCGTGGCACCCGCGGTTGGCGGCCTCCATCATGCCCGGTCCGCCTCCGGTGATGACAGCGTAGCCGGCGCGGGCCAGCCCCGCCCCCACCTCCATGGCCGCTCGGTAGGTGGGGTCCTCGGGCTTGGTGCGGGCCGAGCCGAAGACGCTGATGGCCGGCCCCAGCTCAGCCAGGGCCCCGAAACCCTCGACGAACTCCGCCTGGATGCGCATGACCCGCCACGGGTCGGCGTGGAGCCAGTCGGCGTCGGCATCACTGCTCAGCAGTCGCGCGTCGGTGGTCTGGGTGGGAATCTGGGTGCCGCGCAGCACCACTGGTCCCTTGCGGTAGGACTCGCGTGTACTCATGCGGCCATGATCCCTTAATCCGGCTGAGGTGGCGACGTGTCCGGCACACAGAAGCGGAGGACACATACAGGATAAAGGTCCCAGATGACCGCCCTCACCGCCCACTCTTTTCTCACCTTCACCACATATCTCAAAACTCCCAAAACAACCTCGAATTGTCTTGCTGTTTTAATTTAAGACATCTTATTTCAGGTGCGGTCCATCACTTCCGTGACTGAATTCTCCTTGTGTTTGGAAACACCAGTGAGGAGCGCCATTGTGAGCGTTTCCATCGGTTTTAGCGCGGTACCGTCGCAGATATGACTCGAGGCCCTGAAGACGTGTACGACGACGCTGCCGTGAACGCGTGGATCCAGGATGATCCGGATCCAGCCACCCGCGCCGAGCTCACTGAGCTCCTGAGTGCCGCCCGTTCTCAGGGCGAGCAGGCCCAGGCGGCTCGCAGGGCCCTCAGCGACGCATTCAGCGGCACGCTCGCCTTCGGCACGGCCGGGTTGCGAGGTCGCCTGGGCGGTGGCCCCAACCGGATGAACCGGGTCGTCGTCATCCGCGCCGCGGCGGGGCTGTCCGCATATCTCAAGGCCCGTCTCGGTGAGGGTTTCAGCGTCGTCATCGGTTACGACGCCCGCCACAACTCCGAGCAGTTCGCCCGCGATACGGCCGCGGTCGTCACCGGGCGCAGGCGGGCGGGCCATCCTCTTCGAGTCGCACTGCCCCACCCCGGTGCTCGCCTTCGCGCTGCGACGTCTGGAGGCTGACGCCGGTGTCATGGTGACGGCCTCGCACAACCCGCCGCAGGACAACGGCTACAAGGTCTACTTGGGAGGGCGGGCCGTGACCGACTCGGGTCAGGGAGCCCAGATCGTTCCCCCCTATGACAGCCAGATCGCTGCGGCGATCGACGCCGTGGGCCCGGTCGGGTCCGTACCTCGCCCGCAGTCGGGCTGGGAGACGGTCGACCCGGAGATCCGGGAGGAGTACATCGATCGGGCCGCTCAGGCCGCTCGGATGACGGCCCCCGCCCCGGTGAGGATCGTGTTGACGGCGATGCACGGCGTGGGCGGGGCCACCTGCCGTGAGGTGCTCGCGCGAGTCGGGTTCACCGACGTCGTCGAGGTGGCCGAGCAGTTCGAGCCGGATCCGGACTTCCCGACGGTCGCCTTCCCCAATCCGGAGGAGCCCGGGGCGCTGGACCTGGCGCTGGAGAAGGCCCGGGAGGTCGAGGCGGACCTGGTGATCGCCAACGATCCTGATGCTGATCGATGCTCCGCCGCCATCCCGGACGCGGATGCTCCCGGCGGCTGGCGTCAACTGACAGGCGATGAGGTCGGCGCCCTCCTGGGCGAGCAGGCCGCCGAGCTGGCCGCCTTTGCCGGCAACGGGGTCCTGGCCTGCTCCGTGGTCTCCTCCCGCCTGCTGCGCCGGATCGCCCAGTCCCACGGGTTGGGCTTCCGCCGTACCCTGACGGGCTTCAAGTGGATCAGTCGGGAGCCAGGGCTGGTCTTCGGTTACGAGGAGGCGCTGGGGTACTGCGTCGATCCTGCCGCGGTGCGGGACAAGGACGGTATCTCCGCCTCGGTGAGGTTGGCGGTGCTGATCTCCGTGCTCAAGCAGCAGGGCCGGACCTTGCAGGATCTGCTCAACCGGCTCGCACGCGAGCACGGGCTGCACGCCACGAGCCCGTTGAGCATGCGGGTCGAGGACCTCGACATCATCACCAGCACCATGGAGCGTCTGCGCTCGGGCGGGGCGCCGGCCAAAGCTCGCCGGTTCCCCGGTCACCAAGACGGTGGACCTGCTCGACGGCATCTCGGACGGCAACGGCGGCACCCTGCCCCCCACGAACGGACTGGTGTGGGTGACGGCCTCGGATGATCGGGTGGTCGTACGTCCCTCGGGGACTGAGCCCAAGCTCAAGTGCTACTGCGAAGTGATTCTGCCGACGAATGACACTCCGGTGGCCGAGGTGCGGGAGGCGGCCGCTGAGCGCCTGGAGGCCATCAAGGAGGATCTGCGCGGCATCCTGGGGATCGCCGCCTGAGCCGGGCCTCACAGGCGCGGCCTCCGCCGCGTCATCCGTTGATGAGGGTCTCAAGGCTGCGCCGATAGGCGCTGGGGCTCAGCCCGCAGGCGGCCCTGAAGGCGCCCGACAGGTGAGACTGGTCGGCGAAGCCGAGGTCTGCGGCGATCGTGGCCAGGTCGACCTCAGGGACGCACCGTGAGTGCCAGAACCACCTCCTGGAGCCTGATGCGGTGCCCCACCCATCTCGGTCCCGCGTCCCAGGGTGGCGCGCAGGCAGCGCTGGATCGTGCGCTCACTGACGTGCAGAGCCGCAGGCAGGGAGTCGCCAGTGCGCCGGTGAAGCCGGGAGCGCAGCTCATCAACCACCCTGTTGGCCAGGAGACCGCTCTCCGAGGGCCGGTGCTCGGCCAGCCGTGCCCGGATCGCCTCATCGGCGGCCTGGGCGCGGGCCTGGGGCGTGGGGTGGGCTGCGACCCTGCGCATGAGTGCGTGCAGTTCAGCGTCGAGCTCCTCGGTCAGGGGAAGCGTGGTGTTGGCCAGGCGCTGGGGCGAAAGCGCGCCGAGGACGGCGAGTCCCGCCGGTCGCAGCCGTATGGCGAAGACCCTTCCACGACCCTGGATCGTGCGGTGCCAGGCGCGGGTCTGGACTCCGGTGATCACCAGGGGCGCGGGCACGTCGCCGTCCTCCACCGTCAAGGTCACAGCCGGGGCGTCGATGATCCGCTGGTCCACGCTCTGGTCGCCCAGGTTCCATGAGACGTACCAGTACTGGTCGACGACGTCGGCCACTGTGGGATCGGGTGCCAGCCAGTGCGCGCCGTAGCGGGTGAGGTTGTCCGGTGCCAGCACCCCTGTGCGCTCCTGCGGACGGATCGGGGACTGGCGTGGACCGCAGTCCGGATCGGCTGACATGGCTCCTAGTGTGGCACGCACCCGTGCCTCGCCGGGGCCGGCGGCCTCCAGCTGTCGCCTTTCTTCTATGACGCCCCGGCCGGCGCCCTTAGCGTTCTGGTCATGAGCAGCACCAACTACACTGAGACATTCATCCGAGTCGCCGAGGACTGTCCGGCGCAGGACGCACAGGAGCCTCCTGCCGGCCCGAAGGGCAAGCCCCCGACGATCGCCCTCCTCCAGTACCGGCTCCTCAGCGAGCGCCCCTATGAGCTGACCTCCGACGACCTGCTGTTCGAGGTGCACGCCATCCGTCAGAACATTGAGCCTCCGGAGCGGGCCGCACAGCGGGAGGCCTTCTTCGCCAAGCCCCAGGCCTGCCTGCGCTCCTCACCACTGGCCAAGCGCTACGGCTGGGGATTCCACCACGATGGCCAGGGCCGAGTGGCGCTGGTCCCTCTCGGCTCGACGCGCTACCAGGAGCTTTCGGAGGACTCCTCACTCACCCAGCTGAGAGCCATGCGGTCGCGCCGCGCCTCCTGAGGTGTTCAATCGTTCCGGTTCTCATGGAGGCCGGGAGACCGCCGGTTGTTCTCAATCGGGCGCTGGGGACTCATCCCCTGCGTAGCTGCGGCACCCGAGATCCGCTCATCACGGCCCCGTGGACCAGGGCCGAGACCAGGTAGACCACCCCGGAGGTCACCGCGATGACTCCGCCGGCGGATAGGCTGAGCCGCACCGCGATCAACAGCCCTGCCAGGGCCGTGGCCGCACCAAGAACAGGGGCGGCGATCAGCAGGTGCCGCATGGTGCGCGTCCACGGCGCCAGAGCGGCCGCGGGCGCGGCAATGAGTGCGATGGGCAGAATCGTGCCGACGGCGGGAACGAGCATCACGATGGTCAGGGTGATCATGACCATGACGGTTCCCTCGGCCCAGGCGGGGTTCAACCCGCTGGCGCGGTAGCCCAGCGGGTCGAAGCTGTAGAAGGTGAGGAACCGCCCGGCCACCAGGAGCACGAGGACCGTCATCACCAGGACGACACCGACGGCGATGACGTCGACGCGGCTGACGTTGAGCACGGATCCAGCCAAGAAGGAGTCCACCTTGATCGGCAGCGGGGCGAACCACTTGTTGAGGAAGTAGCCCAGGGCGAATCCGAAGGTGAGGACGACGCCGGCGGCCGACTGGGACGAGACCCCGGGCACCTGGGAGAGGCACCGCATGAGCCAGATCATCGGCAGGCACATGAGGGCGGCCCCCACCAGCACCAGAGTGGACAGGAGGGTGAAGTCGGCCCGCTGACCGAGGATCACCCGCGAGAACCAGGCGGCTGCGACCACGCCGACGATCGCGCCCGGGAAGGTCGCGTGGGTGAGTGACTCGGTGAAGAAGATCCGGCGATGGACCAGTGCAAGCGCGCCCACGAGCCCGGCCAGCAGCCCCATGAGAACGACCTCGATGATGGGCAGCAGGAGGATGTCGAGACCGATGCTCATACTCGGCCTCCTTCGGCCATCGGGGCAACAGCACTCGCCGCCCCCCTCTGGTCCCCCAGCACGATCAACGGTGCCGTCCGCGCTCGCCGTCGTCGAGGTCGACACAGCTGTTGCGGACTGCGCCGAGCAAGCGCGCCGAGCAGGTCTGCGGAGCCTCTCGCGCACGGCGGCGACGCAGACGGCGAGCAGGAGGATCCCCGTCATCACCAGGGCCACGGTGGCCTGCGGGGAGATCGGCTTGTCGAGGGTCTCGGGCAGAGCCATGAGCAGCATGCCGAGGTATCCCCCGCCCACACCAACAGCAATGGCGACAAGGACCATGGTGCGCACCCGGAAGGCGAGGATGCGCGCCGTCGCCCCGGGGATGACGAGGTAGCCGATGACGAGGAGGATGCCCACCGCCGTCGAGGCGGAGACGACAGTGGCCGCGATGGCGGTGTTGAGGACCAGGTCGAGCATGAGGAGCCTCAGCCCGGAGGCCCGGGCACCGGTGCGGTCGAAGGCGTAGGCGACCTGCTCCTTCCAGGTCGCCATGATGAGCAGGAGCGCGACGGCGCACACGATGAGCGCCTGCGCGAGGCGCGCATCGGTGACCTCCAGCAGGCGCCCGAACATGAGGGCCTCGAGCTGGCCGGACATGTCGCCCTTGGCCAGGGACAGAATGAGCCCGATGGAGAAGAAGCTGGTGAGGACGACGGCGGTGCCGGCCTCGGATGCCTCACCCCGACGCGAGCGGTGGGAGACGATGGTCAGGACCAGGGCCGCGACGACGGCGACGACGGAGGCCGCCGGGATGATCGCGTCGATCCCCCAGTAGACGGCGCCGGCGACGATCCCTGGGAAGACGGCGTGGACCATGGCCTCGGCACTGAACTCGGCGCTGCGCAGGTTGACGATGACACCGATGACACCGGCGACGACGCCCAGGAGCACCACCATCACCAGGGGGCGGAAGAGGAAGGGGGCGTCAGCCAGGTCCGTGAGTCCGGGGACATTGACGGCCGCCAGGCGCAGCTGCTCGAGGGCCTGGCTGAAGAGCGTCATCGCGTCACTCATGACAGCTCCTGCGCCCCCGCGCCGGAGCGAAGCCCCAGCAGCCGAGTCGTGCCGTGGCCGCCGTAGGCCTCGTCGATGTAGCGGGCCACGAGCACGTCGTCGCGCGGACCGAAGGCGATCTGCCGTCCGGCCAGGAGGGCCGCCTGCTCGCAGGTCTCCTGGGCCAGAACCAGGTCGTGGGTGGAGATGATCAGGGAGACGCCCTGCTCCTTGAGGTCGGTGATGATGGACAGCAGGGCCTCGCGGTTGGGCTGGTCCAGGCCGTTGAAGGGCTCATCGAGGAGGATGAGGCGAGGCCTGGCGGCCACGCAGCGCGCCACGAGGACTCGCTGCTGCTGACCGCCGGACAGGGTGCCGAAGCGCCGTTCGGCGCGGTCGGCCAGCCCCACGTTCTCGAGGGCCTCCAGCGCCCGACGACGGACCTCGGCGCCGGGGCGCCGCAGGATGCCGAGCTGTGAGTACATCCCCATCTGGACCACCTCCCGCACGGTGATGGGAAAGGTGGGGTCGAGGTCGCTGAGCTGGGGAACGTATCCGACGGACCCCCGTGGCGCTCTACCCGGTGCCGCCCCATTGACACGCACCCGGCCTTTGCTGACGGTCACCATGCCGAGCAGTGCCCGCATGAGTGTCGTCTTGCCTGAGCCGTTGGGGCCGACGAGGGCGAGGGCCTGCCCGGCCGGCACCTGACCGTCGACGCCGGTGAGCACGGTGGAGGAGCCGTAGGAGAAGGAGGCGCCCTCCAGGGTGACGACCGGTTCGGCGGTGGCGGTTGGGGTGGCAGGGGTGGCCATATCGGGAGCTCGATCACGGGGGTCTGTCATACGGTTCCTCACTTGACGTCGGACGCCTTGGGGGTCCACTGGGCGAGGTCGGCGGGGATCTCGGAGACCGTACCGCCCCAGGCCTTGGTGAGGTTGGAGACGTTGTGGAGGATGGAACCGATGTAGGTCTCGCCGTCGGATCCGGGGGTCCCCAGGGAGTCGCCGTAGAGGGCCTCGTCACCGATGACCGCCTTGACTCCGGCGACCTCGGCGACCTTCTGGACGGACTTGGGGTTGTTGGAGTTCTCAGCGAAGATGGCCACGGCCCCGGAGGCCTTGACCTTGTCCGCGGTCTCCTTGATCTTGTCGGCGGTGGCGTCCTGCTGGGCGTTGAAGTCGGACAGGGCGGCGCCCTCGAACTTCACGCCGAACTCCTTGCTGAAGTAGCCGAAGGCGTCGTGACTGGTGAACAGGACCCGCTTGTTCTGGGGCACCGAGTTGAGTGAGGCGGCGGCCCACTCGTCGAGCTTCTTGAGCTTGGCGACGTAGGCGTCCACGTGGTTGCGGAAGACGCCGGCCTGGTCGGGGGCGGCCTTCTCCAGGGCGGCACCGATGTTGGTGACCTGGACGATGGCGTTCTTCGGTGAGGTCCACACGTGCGGGTCGAAGCGGAACTCGGGCTCGCTCTCGCCCTCCTCCGGGGGGGAAGGGCCACTTGGCGACCTCGACCTTGGCGCTGCCTCGGTCGACCTTGTAGGGCTTGGCCTCCTCCTTCTTCTTCTGGGCCGCCAGGTCATCGACGTCGGCGGCCCCGGCGACCCCGGAGGTCACCACCATGGTGCCCTTGAATCCGGTGGAGTCGACGGCGGAGTCCAGGAAGTGCTCCAGGTCGACGCCGGAGATGAAGAAGAGATCCGCCTCGGACAGGGCCTTGGACTGGGCCGTGGTCATGTCGTGCTCGTGCGCTGAGGCGTTGGGGGCCAGCAGGCAGGTGAGCTTGAGGCGGGACTTGGCCGTGGCGGCGTCGGCGCCGAAGTGCTGGGTCTTGCCGTCCGCTCCGGTGCGGTCGAAGGAGAGGTCACTGGAGGCGTCTCCGGTGGCGACTGGGTGATGTAGTCGCAGATCTGCGTGGTGGAGGCGACTGCCTTGACCGTTCCCGAGTCGTCGGCCGAGGTCGAGCTGTGACCACAGGCGGCCAGGGCGGGAGCGGACAGGGCGAGGCAGGCGAGTGCCGCGGCGCTGCGGCGACTCATACTGGGGATGGTTCTCATAGAGCCGAGTATAGTTTCGGTTGCCCGAAACTTGGCAAGTTGAGGCGACCCTTTCTGTTTCATGCCGGTGCGGACGGCAACGGGCCCGGCTGTCATGCCGGGCCCGTCAGTGATGTTCGGTGATGTGCGACGACGCACGGTTCTCTTCAGACCTCCAGCCCCTCCAGGACGGCGGCGCTGGCGGACAGACCCAGGCGATTGGCGCCGGCCTCAACCATGGCGAGGGCGTCGGCGGCGGTGCGGATGCCGCCGGAGGCCTTGACACCGAGGCGGTCTCCGACGGTGGCACGCATCAGGGCAACGGCGTGGGTGGAGGCGCCGCCGGCGGGGGTGGAAGCCGGTGGAGGTCTTGACGAAGTCGGCCCCGGCGGCCTCGGCGGCACGGCAGGTGGAGACGATCTCGTCGTCGGTGAGGGCGGCGGACTCGATGATGACCTTGAGGACGGCGCCCCGGCAGGCCTCGCGCACGCCACGGATGTCGGCCTCGACGGCGTCGACGTCGCTCTCCTTGACGAGGCGAAGGTTGACGACCATGTCGATCTCCTCGGCCCCCTTGGTGAGGGCGTCGGCGGCCTCGGCAGCCTTGACAGCAGTGGCGTGAGCACCGGAGGGGAAGCCGCAGACCGTGGCCACGTGCAGTGTGTCGGGAACCTCCAGCGGCAGAGGCTCGGGGAGACGCACACGCTGTAGGCGCCCAGGGCGGCGGCTTCGGCGATGAGCGCGTCGACCTGGGCGGCAGTGGTCTCGGGCTTGAGGAGGGTGTGGTCGATGAGGCGGGCGATCTGGGCGCGCGTGGTCATGGGGGGTCCTTTCAAGAGCGTCCATACCATCATGGACTGACCTACCTGACACGGGCAAAGCAACCACACGACATACCGTCAACGCTGGAATCACAGATGGGAAAGGACATTCACGATGTTTCCGTCTGCATCCTGGAAGAAGAAACGACGCACCCCCCCACTCCTCCACAGCGAGTTCATGCACGATCTCCCAGCCGTTCTCCCGAGCGATCCGGTAGGCATCATCCAGATCATCCACCTCGATGGAGACCGCCGGGTTGACCGGAGCAGTGGGATCAGAGGCGATCAAACTGATTTGGATGGAACGATCCCCTGGCGGGGACAGGGTGGCGATCCAGCCATGATTCATGACCACCTCCATCCCGGTGAGGCGACGATAGGCTTCAATGGCAGCATCAAGATCGCGCACAGTGATGAGTGGCATGGCTCGCCGTGTCGACATGGATATCACTCCCACACAACTGGTACTCGTCATGGATTGTTTTCGGGCGCGATGACGGCGATGACGCGGGGCCAGTTGCCGAGCTCGCGGGGGCCGGGGCGGTGCGGATCGCGCGGGGCGGTCAGGTCGAGGGGGCGTACCGATCCGCTGGAGGGCTCATAGATGTGCACGCGCCCCTCACCGGGGTCGTCCTGCTCGACGGACCGCCAGGGCAGGGCCAGGACGTAGTGGCGGGGCACGGCCGGGGTTCGCGCCAGGGAGGCGCGCAGCCTCGCCCTCGCAGTGGGGTCCCCCTCGGCGTCGTCATCGAGAACGAGCGGACCACCGGTGACCAGGATGACCGGGAGCCCACCTGCAAGCACCTCACGGATCGAGGCGACCTCAGTGCCCCACGCGGGGCCGTGGTCGCTCACCCACCTCACCGTGTAGCGACGGCGCCCGCCGCCCGGGGCGCAGACGCTCGCGATCTCGGTCATCTGCCGGGCCACGGACCAGGGCGTGGAGCCGAGCACCTTCGGCCAGGGCAGGACTCCCAGGCCGTGCACGTTCATGGCCCGTTGGATCCGTACCTGGTGGTGGGACAGGACGGACAGCAGGTGCTTGCCCTCCCGGCCGGGCTGTGAGGCGGCCATCTCCTGGGCGAGGTCGTCCGTCACGGCTGCGCGCTCGCCGGGTGCCAGGAGCAGTCGGGCGGCCAGGAGGCAGGTGGGCCCGCAGGTGGTGCCGTCGGTCTGGGTCAGGGTGATGGCCTGGCCCGCCTGGGTGAGGCGCCCCACTCGTAGCCGAGAGTTGACGGCCCGGGCGATGATGGCCGGCTGCACCGGCCGGGGCGTGGTCATCCGATGCGCTCCAGGATGACGCCATGCCCACGGCGGGCGACGGCGTCGGCGGCCTGTGGGGAGCCGGCCTGGGAGATGACGATGCCGCCGGCGAGCGCCTCCCGGGCGCGGGTGAAGCGCTCGGGCGTGGCGGTGTGCAGGGTGAGCAGCGGCTGGCCGGCGCGCACCTCGTCGCCCGGCTTGGCGTGCATGGTGACGCCGGCAACCGCCTGGACCGGGTCCTCCTTGCGGGCCCGCCCGGCCCCGAGGCGCCAGGCGGCCACCCCGACGGCGAGGGCGTCCAGGGTGGTCAGGACGCCGTCGGCCGGGGCGGTGACGGTCTCGGTCTCCGGGGCGACGGGCAGGGGTGCTTCCGGGTCCCCTCCCTGGCGGGCGATCATGTTCCGCCAGACGTCCATGGCGCGCCCGTCGGCCAGGGCGGTGCGGGCCTCGTCCTCCTCCACAGGCCTGCCTGCGGCGGCGCACATCTCCAGGGCCAGGGCCACGGTGAGGTCGACGACATCGGCCGGTCCCCCGCCGGCGAGCACCTCGAGGGACTCGGCGACCTCGAGGGCGTTGCCGGCGGTGAGCCCGAGCGGGGTGGACATGTCGGTCAGCAGGGCACGGGTGGTCACGCCGGCGTCGGTCCCCAGGGCCACCATGGTGGAGGCGAGCTCGCGGGCCTGGTCGATCTCCTTCATGAAGGCGCCCGAGCCGACCTTGACGTCCAGGACGAGGGCGCCGGTCCCCTCGGCGATCTTCTTGGACATGATCGAGGAGGCGATGAGGGGGACGCAGGAGACGGTGGCGGTGGTGTCGCGCAGGGCGTAGAGGCGCTTGTCGGCGGGGGCCAGGCCCGCCCCGGCGGCGCAGATGACGGCGCCGGGGCCGCCGGCATCGAGCATCGCCAGGATCTCCTCGCCCGTGAGGTCGGCCCGCCAGCCGGGGATGGACTCCAGCTTGTCCAGGGTCCCGCCGGTGTGCCCGAGCCCGCGCCCGGACAGCTGAGGGACGCTCACGCCGAAGACGGCCACGAGCGGCGCCAGCGGCAGGGTGATCTTGTCCCCCACTCCCCCGGTGGAGTGCTTGTCCGCCGTGGGGCGGGTCAGGCCGGAGAAGTCCATGCGCTCCCCGGAGGCGATCATGGCGCCGGTCCAGCGGGCGATCTCGGCCCGGCTCATGCCGCGCAGGTAGATGGCCATGGCCAGGGCGCTCATCTGCTCCTCGGCGACGGCGCCGCGGGTGTAGGCGTCCACGACCCAGTCGATCTGGGCGTCGGTCAGGGCGGCTCCGTCGCGCTTGGCGGCGATGACGTCGACGGCGTCGAAGGGCTCGACGGCCGGTGGTGTGGCGGGGACGGTCACAGGGCTCTCCTCCATCTGTGGCTGCTCGTCAGTCGGCCCTCAGCTCTGCTGGCCGACGACGCGTTCGACGTCGGCGGCGGTGAAGCGGTCGGGCAGGACCTCGTCGATGCTCATCATCCCTGAGGGCATGGCCAGCACCATACCGTCGGCGGCGTGCTCGTTCAGGAGCTGGCGGCAGCGCCCGCACGGCGCGCAGGCCCGGCCGTGGGCATCCACGCAGGCGAAGGCGACCAGGCGCCCTCCTCCGGTGCGGATGAGCTCGGAGACGAGGCCGCACTCGGCGCACAGGGTGACGCCGTAGCTGGCGTTCTCCACGTTGCATCCTGAGACGAGCCGGCCGTCGTCGACCAGGGCGGCGGCGCCGACCTTGAAGCGGGAGTAAGGGGCGTAGGCGCGGGTCATGGCCTCCACGGCGAGCTCGCGCAGGGCCTGCCAGTGGGTGTCGGTCAGATCGGTGGGCACGATGCTGCTCACGGGTAGGGCACCCCCTCGGCGGCGGGGGCACGTACCTTGCCCACGAATCCGGCCACGGCCAGGATCGTGACGATGTAGGGGATCATGGAGATGATGTCGGGTGAGACCGAGCTGCCGATGACCGGCAGGGTCTGGGCCACGGAGGTGGCGAAGCCGAAGAGCAGGGCCGCCCCCAGGGAGCCCAGGGGCCGCCAGGCACCCAGGATCATGGCGGCCAGGGCGATGTAGCCGTTGCCGGCGGTCATGTCGTTCTCGAAGGACAGGCCCGAGCCGACGGTGAAGAAGGCCCCTCCCAGTCCCGCCAGCGCCCCGGCCAGGGCCAGGTTGGCCACGCGGGTGCGCATGACATTGATGCCGACGGTGTCGGCGGCCTTGGGGTGCTCGCCACAGGCCCGCAGCCTCAGCCCCCACCGGGAGCGGAAGAGCATGACGGACAGGACCGCCACGGCCGCGTACATGAGGTAGACGAGGATCGTCTGACGGAAGAGGACCGGCCCGATGATCGGGAGCCGGGACAGCAGCGGCACAGCCAGGGTGGGCAGGCGCAGGGCCCGGTTGAGGCTGGGGCTGGAGGACAGGAAGGTGGAGAACAGGAAGCCGGTGAGCCCGGAGACCAGGACGTTGAGGACGACGCCGACGACGATCTGATTGACCCGGTAGCGCAGGCCGAACAGGGCCAGCAGGAGCGCCACGAGGACTCCGGCCACGGGCGCGGCCAGGAGCCCCACCCAGGGGTTGGAACAGGCCGAGGCGACGACGGCCCCCAGGAAGGCCCCACCCAGGAGCTGGCCCTCGATGGCGATGTTGATGGTGCCCGAGCGCTCCCCGATGATCCCGGCCAGCGAGCCGTAGACGAGGGGGACGCTCAGTCCCAGCGCGGAGGACAGGATGGTCACCAGGGGGGATGACACCGGCGCGTCCGGCCCCGGTCCAGGCCAGGAAGGCGATGACGAATCCGATGCCGATGAGGGCGGTGCTCCAGGTCGGGATCCTGCTGCGACGCCGGGCCCGGTCGAAGGCGACGGCGGTGGCCGCCGCGACAGCCCCGGCGGCGACGAGGATGACCAGGCGCGCGTTGAGCTCGGGGGCCCCGAGCCGGAACAGGTCGGAGGAGGCGGTGAGGTCGAAGGTTGTCGAGCCACGGGCTCCCAGTGCCATGAGCCCCTGCAGGACGAGCACGACGACGCCGGTGATCGGGATCTTGAGATCCATGGGCGCAACCGGGGTGAGGGCGGACGTGTTCGATGCGGTCGCGGCGTGAGAATCGGCTGAAGCAGTTGATGCGTTCATGGCTCAGGCCTCCTTCGCGGCGGGAGCGGCCGGGGCTGCGGCCGAGACTGAGGCGGGGGTCGGCGCGGTGCCGCCGCCGAGGGACTCGCGGCGCTCCGGGAGCCGGAAGATGGCCCGGACCAGAGGAGGCGCGGCGATGAACAGCACGATCGTGGACTGCAGGACCAGGACGATCTTGATGTGGGTGCCGGGGGCGGCCTGCATGGCGGTGCCGCCGGCGCGCAGCGCACCGAAGAGCAGGCCGGCCAGCACGGTCCCCACGGGGCGGGATCGGCCCAGGAGCGCCACCGTGATGGCGTCGAAGCCGATGGTGCCCACGACGGACTCGTCCATGCCCTTCTGGGTGCCCAGGACCGGTGCGGTGGCGGCCAGCCCGCACAGGGCGCCGGAGATCATCATGGCCAGGCTCGTCACCCAGGGCACGCTCATGCCGGCGGTGCGGGCGGCGTCGGCGTTGAGGCCGGTGGCCCGCAGCTGGAAGCCGAGGCGGGAGCGCTCCATGAGCCACCACACGGCCACGGCGACCAGCAGGGCCAGGAGGAAACCGGCGTGGAGACGGAAGGAGTCGCCGGCCAGTGAGGGGTACTGGGCGGTGTCCGCCACGGTCAGGGACTTGCGGTTGCCGGTTTCGCCCTCACCGTTGAAGGCCTTGAGGCTGAGTACCTGGGACAGCAGGTGGGCGGCGATGGAGTTGAGCATGATCGTCACGATCACTCGTTGGCCCCGGTGCGGGCCTTGAGGACGCCGGCGATGCCGCCCCACACCAGTCCTCCCAGGGCCGCCCCGATGACAGCCACGAGCAGGTGGGCCACCGGCGGCAGGTTCCAGGCGATGCCCGCGTAGCAGGCCGTGATCGCCCCGAGGATCATCTGCCCCTGGCCGCCGATGTTGAACAGGCCGGCGCGGAAGGCCACCGCCATGCCCAGGCCCGCGATGATGAGCGGGGTGGCGTTGGTCAGAGTGTCGGTGATGGGGCGGATCATGCGCACGCCCGTGGTGGCCCGCCAGTCGAGGATGGCGCCGCGCAGCAGGGAGCTGTAGGCCTCGCTCAGGGTGGATGCGGTGGCGTGGAGGAAGTCGCCGGGGCGGTTGAACAGGTAGGTGGCGGTGTAGCGCACCTCGGAGTCGGCCGCGAGGATGAGGATCGAGCTGAGGATCAGGGCGGTCAGGACCGCGAGCAGCCCGACGACGGCCGGCGAGGAGGCTGCCTGCCGCAGCAGGGCGGCCTGGCCGGCCGGCCGACTGCCTGACTGGCCGCTCGAGCCGGGCTCGGGGCGGTCCTCGGTCTGGTGCGTCGGTGTCGGTTCGGTGCTGGAGCCGGTGGTGGGGGTGCTCATCGTGTCTGCTCCTGAGGGTCGAGGGCCTGCTCGGCAGGGGTGCCGGCCATCATGAGGCCCAGGGCGTCGCGGGCGGTGTCGGCGGGGACGGCGCCGACGATCCGTCCGCGGTACATGACGGCGATCCGGTCGGCCAGGGCATAGATCTCGTCGAGCTCGGAGGAGATGATGAGGACGGCGGTGCCGGTGTCCCGCTCGGCGACGATGCGCTGGTGGACGAACTCGATGGAGCCCACGTCCAGGCCGCGGGTGGGTTGGGAGGCGACGAGGACCTTGAGGGGCCGGGAGAGCTCGCGGGCGAGGATGGCCTTCTGCTGGTTGCCTCCTGAGAGGGTCGAGATGGCGTCGCCGACGTCGGTGACACGCACGTCGAACTCCTCGCGCATCCGGTGGGCGGCGTGGCGCACGCGCGTCGGCGACAGTGACGGGCCCCGCCCCAGGGAGGGGTCGTCGTAGCGGTCCAGGACCATGTTCTCGGCGACGGAGAGCTCGGCGACCATGCCGTCGGTGGTGCGGTCCTCGGGGACGAAGCCGAGTCCGGCTCGCAGGCGGCGGCGCACTCCGTGGCGGGTGACGTCGTGGCCGTCGAAGGCGATGGAGCCGGCTGTGGGCGGGCGCAGCCCGAGGATGACCTCGCTCAGCTCGGTCTGCCCGTTGCCCTGGACGCCTGCGATGGCGAGGATCTCGCCGGCGCGCACGTGCAGGTCGATGTCCTCGAGCAGGACGGCGCCGTCCTCGACGAGGCTGATGCCCTCCAGGGCGAGCCCGCCGTCCCCGGGGTCGGCCGGTGGCTTGTCGACGGTCAGTGAGACGTCGTGGCCGACCATGAGGCCGGCGAGCTCGGCGGCCGAGGCGGTGGGCTCGGCGGTGCCGACGACACGGCCGCGGCGGATGACGGTGATGGTGTCGGCCACCTCGCGGATCTCGCGCAGCTTGTGGGTGATGAAGACGATGGAGGTTCCTGAGGCCTTGAGCTCGCGCATGATGGTGATGAGCTCGTCGGTCTCCTGCGGGGTGAGCACGGCGGTGGGCTCATCGAGGATGAGGACCTTGGCGTCTCTGGCCAGGGCCTTGATGATCTCCACGCGCTGCTGGACCCCCACGGGCAGGTCCTCGATGAGGGCGTCGGGGTCGACGTCGAAGCCGAAGCGGCGGGAGATCTCGGTGACCTTGGCCGCGGCGGCACCGGCGTTGAGGATCCCCAGCGGCCCGGCCGGCTCGTAGCCCAGGGCGACGGACTCGGCCACGGTGAAGACGGGCACGAGCATGAAGTGCTGGTGGACCATGCCGATGCCGGCGGCCACGGCGTCGCCCGGCCCGGAGAAGGTCACGGGCTCGTCGTCGATGAGGATCTCTCCGGCGTCGGGCTGGTGGAGACCGTAGAGGACGTTCATGAGTGTGGACTTGCCCGCGCCGTTCTCGCCCAGGAGGGCGTGGATCTGGCCGGGTTCGACGGTCAGGTCGATGTGGTCGTTGGCCACGAGCGGCCCGAAGGCCTTCGTGATCCCTCGCAGCTCAAGCTTCACAACAGGCTCGCTTCCAGGTGGCGGTGGAGGCTCGGGGCGCCGGCCCCGGCCGGGCGTTCAGGAGGGGGTCGTAGGGGGTGGAGACGTCGAGGGACCCGTCGATGATCTGCTGTCGCAGCTCCTCGAGCCTGGCCTTGACCGGCGCCGGTACCCGGGAGTCGAAGTCGTGGAAGGGCGCGGCGGCCACCCCTTTGTTCTTGAGGGTTCCGATGTAGGGCTCGGAGGAGAATCTCCCCTCGGAGGCGTTCTTGACGGTGTCGAAGACCGAGTTGCCGATCTCCTTGACCACGGAGGTCATGATGATGCTGCCGTCGCCGGTGGAGGTGTAGCCGTCGGAGTCGACCCAGATGACGGCGTTGGTGCCACCGGCGTCGTTCTTCTGCTTGACGGAGGCCAGCGTGCCCTGACCGACGGGGCCGGCCACCGGCATGATGATGTCCGCGCCCTGGGAGATGAACTGCTCGGTGATGGCCTGGCCCTTGGCGGCGTCGGTGAAGTTGCCGACGAAGGAGCCGCCCTTGCCGGTGGTGGTGTCCCAGCCCTTGACCTGGACCGAGGCACCGGTGTCCTTGTTGTAGCGGGCCACGCCTTTGGCGAATCCGTCCATGAAGATCTGGACGGTGGGCAGGGGCTTGCCGCCGTAGGTGCCCACGACCCCGGTCCGTGAGGTGCCGGCGGCGGCGTATCCGGCCAGGTAGGCGGCCTCGGCCGTCTTGAACAGCAGCGGTTTGGTGTTGGGAAGGGTGGTGGGCTTCCCGTCGGCGCCGATGAAGGAGGCGTCGATGAGGGCGAACTGGATGTCGGGGTTGGCCTTGGCCGACTCGGCCAGGTCGGCGGCGATGTTGAAGCCGACGCCGATGACGAGCTTGCAGTTCTGCTGGATGAGCGCGTAGATGTTGGTGGCGTAGTCGGCGGAGCTCTCCGACTGCACGGCGATGGTCTTGACTCCCAGCTCCTTGCCGGCCCGATCCAGTCCCTTCTTGCCGGACTCGTTGAAGGAGTGGTCGTCGAAGCCGCCCTTCATCGGAGAGCATGCAGGCGATGAAGTCCTTGGCGCCCCTCGAGGTTACGGGTGGGCCGCTGCGCCGGCGGCGTCCCGCAGGCGGCCAGGACCAGGGCCAGGGGCCGCGCCGAGCGTCATCGCGGAGCAGGCCTTCTTCATGGAAACCTCCGTGGTTCTCACGTGCGACGGGGGACACATCCGAGTGTCAAGGATAGGTGAAAAGCCTCTCATTCTCACACCACCCTGATCCACCGGAATGACCTCATGATCGTCGTGGTTTCGATGAGGGGCCCGGCGCCGGAGGAGCGTCTTCTTCCGGCACTGGGCCCCTCGAAGGGCCGGCTGACCGACCCCGATTGCCGCTGCGTGCCTTACCGCCAAGGGCCGGCGAGGCTGGCTGCTCGCAGCAGCTCGGCTGGCGTCCGGCGTCTTCTGGTCGCAATGCACGAGGCCCGGGTACTACTGGAGGAGGGATGGGGGTACTCCAGGTGGTAGGGCCTTCGTGCAGTACGCACAACCCTTGGCCAGTAGATCCCGACCCTCGTGGAGTAGGGGCAGCTCTGACAAGCCCCGGGCCGGAGCCGACGTCGGACCACGACCTCCAGGCCCCGATCAAGAGCCGAGCAGGGGCCAGTGGGGTCGGACCTGGGGTGAGGGCGTCGGGCTGCGCCGCAAGACCCCCGCTGGGCCGATGCTGAAGGCAGCCCAGTGTCCACAGCGCTGACATCAACGAACCCGCCGCGGAAGCGCCCGGTGCGAATCGTTGGAATGCCGCGGTTTGTCTTCGGCGCGCGGCGCCGATGCGGAACTGATGTCAGCGCTGTGGACACTGGCGAGATGCCGGATTTCTCCCATCGGCCCACCATGGCCTTCAGGGCGACCAGCCCTACCCCGGAATCGCGCCGGCGTGAGCGCCTCAGAAGTCGGGGGCCAAGACGGTCCCCGGCGCAGTGGTCCGGCTAGAGCAGATCCTCGCGACCGGCCGCCTTGAGGGCGTCGACGACGCCCTTGACGTCCTGGGCGTGCTCGGGGGTGGTGACCAGGAGGGCATCGGGAGTATCGACGACGACGGCACCCGGCACTCCCAGAAGCACAACCGTGCGTCCGGACGTCGAGGCGATGAGGGCACCATCGGAGTCAAGGGCCCGAACCTCCGGGCACGGGGCCGCGAGGGCTGCGCCGTCAACGGCGCCGACGCAGGCAGAACCGTCGACGTCGTCGAGTACGCCTGCCCCTGCCGCCACCCCCTCGGTGCGCGGCAGGACGAGCTCGGTCAGGGCGTCGAATCCGCCGACGTCGTTCCAGCCCATGGAGACCGGCACGGTGGCCACTCCCCCGGCGGCGGCCACCGGCTCGGCGATGGCGTGGTCGATGGCGATCTTCTCCAGGGCCGGCCAGCGCTCGGCCAGGACCTCCTCACGCTCGGGGGCGTCCCAAGCGGCGGCAATGGCCTCGATGCCCTGGGCCAGCTGGGGCCTGAGCTCGGCGAGGTGGTCCAGGAGGACGCCGGCGCGGACCACGAACATGCCCGCGTTCCAGCGGTAGTCGCCGGTGGCCAGGTAGGCGGCGGCGGTGTCGGCGTCGGGCTTCTCGGTGAAGCCCCGGACCCGACGACCGTCGGGGGCCCCGGGCACGTCAGTGGGGTCCCCCGCGTGGATGTAGCCGAAGGCGGTCGAGGGGCCGGTGGCCTCGATCCCGATGGTGACCACCCAGCCCTGCTCGGCCAGGAGGGCGGCCTGTCGGACGGCGTCGGCGAAGGCGGCCCGGTCGGCCACGGTGTGGTCGGCGGCGAAGGAGCCGACGACGGCGTCTCGTCCGTGACGGCGGGCGATGACAGCTGCGGCCAGGCCGATGGCCGCCATGGAGTCGCGCGGGGAGGGCTCGGCCAGGAGGTTGTCGCGCGGGATGCTCGGAAGCTGGTCGGCCACGGCGGCGATATGGGCGACACCGGTGACGACCGTCGTCGTCGCGGTCACCGGGGCGAGTCGCTCGACGGTGTCCTGCAGGAGACTGTGGCCGGCCCCGGTGAGGTCGAGGAGGAACTTGGGGCGGTGACGCCGGCTGAGCGGCCACAGCCGGGTGCCCGCGCCGCCGGCGGGGATGATGGCGTGAATGGCCGGCGCCGAGCCGTCGGGCTGTGCGGGGCGATCGGACTTGCCAGGGTTGCCAGAAATATCAGTCACCGGCACAGGCTAGCGCTCGGAACACAACCTCGCACACACCACCGCCCCGGTCTCAGCATCTACATCCGGGCCGGGCGACCTTCTTCCGCTGAGTCGCTTTCATGACACCCGCGCCAATCAAACCAATAATGCCGAGTACCACTCCACCAGCCGCTGCTTTGCGAACCGTATAGGCACTCTCACCGATCCATCCTTGACTCTCCCACTGGGCACGAGCCCGATAGCTCTCAATGGTGACGGGACAGTCTCCCTGGTCCGGATCGCTGAACCCGGAACTGACGGATCCGTCGGTGACGCATTCATACTTGGGGGCCGGTCCGCTCGCAGGAATAAGACTGATCCCGATGGCCCCAACGCCCGCTACCAGTAGAACCAACGCAAAGATGAGCACTCGTTTAGCCGCTGACACAACGATTCCTTTCAGGAAAAGAGAACAAGGGGTGTGTTCGACACGCAATGCTACCCGTATGGACGAGAATCTCAACCCCAGAATTCACGAACTATCGACGCGCACGCACCCCATCAATTCGGTAGGCGACCAGGGGCTCAGGAACACATCACACCATCTTTTGATTCGTGAAAAATTCACCTTCAGATGTAAGCACCACCATTCCCCATCCCTCCCAAAAAGTGTTTTCATCCACATTCAGGGGACCGGAATCGGGGGGGAGGTAGTCAGGGTGCGCCGTCGGGTCCGCCTCGAGACTTCCGGTGATGGACTGCCGGGGCCAGGCCAGGGTCTCAGGCACGGAGAGCGTCACGTAGTTGGGGCGCTCGTGGGCGTGGACCTCGTCGGGGTGGCCGACGTCACGGGGCAGCGGCGGGTTCGCCATCCAGGCCGCCACAAGCAGCACGACGCGGCTGGTCAGGTGCAGCCACAGGATGAGGACGGCGATGGCGGCGAAGGAGGCCAGCAGCGGGTTACGTGTCACCGAGCCGACCGCCCCGGTTCCCACCTGGCGCAGCGCGCCCAGCGCGAAGGCGCCCAGCATGCAGCCCTGCACCAGGTCGCGTCGGGGAGGGCGGATGCCGCACATGGTGATGAGGAGCGCCAGGACACCGGTGTCGATGAGGAAGGAGAGCAGGAGCGTCATCATCCATGTCCCGGTCCCGGTCAGCGACTGCGGCAGGCCCAGGGCCCGACCGACGTTGCCCGACAGCGTCGTCGTCACCACCGAGGCGACGGCGGTCACCAGCACTCCGGCCACGATGACGAGGAACCCCGCGATATTGGCCAATTGCCCGACCACCGGTCTCATCACGGGGTTGACCAGGCCGAACATGGCCCGCAAGGCGATCTTGAGAGTACCCATGAGGCTGATGACCGAGTAGATGAAGGCCCCGGCCGCCAGCACCGAGCCCAGGTTGAGCGCAGAGGTGAGCGTCAGCTGCTCGACCGAGACCAGCCCCTGGCCGTTGCCGGTGTCGATGACACCGGGCAGCAGAGAGTTGATGGAGTCCACGACGGCCGCCCGGATGGTGGGGTGCCGACCGAGCATCGCCATGAGCATGCTCACGCCGATGACGAGCACGGCGAAGACCGAGAACATGCCCGTGTAGGCGATCCCGCCGGCCATGAGCGCACCGCGCGCCGTGCCGTAGCGGATCAGGGCCCGACCGACCCGCGTGCGCCGCCCAGCCGCCAGCAGCTCCTTGACACGCTCGATCACACCGAGACCACCGGAGTCGTCGGGACCGCCGATGCTGCGGGCGCCTCACTGTCGGCGGAGGTGTCGGAGGCGAGTGAACCCCCGAAGGCGAAGGCGGCAACCACTTCCCAGCCCCCCTCCGAGGCCGAGCACCCACTGCTGCTGCGGCGGGCGGGCCGACTGAGGTGGCGGTAGAGATGAAGCTTGGTGACGGTGAAGTCCATGGTCAGATCCGCCCCCTTCCTCGCCGCGGTGTCGAGGCCGTCCTCGGCGATCTCGTGGGCCAGGGTCACGTGCGGATGGAAGGGGAAGCTGAGCGAACGGGCCAGGGGGCCCCGGCGGTCGCGGACCCGCGTCTGAAGACGGTCGCACTCCTCGGCACCGCTGCGCAGACCGAGGTAGACCACGGGACTGACGGGCCGGAAGGTGCCGACCTCGTCAAGACGCACCTCGAAGGGACTCGTCCCGGCAGCCACGTCGCGCAGGTGCCGCATGACCTCGTCGAGGGAGTCGACGTCGACGGCCGTGGGGGGCAGCAGCGTGATATGGGGCGGCACGACCTCGGCCAGAGGATCCCCGGCGGCCTCCCGCACCGCTCGCACCTGGGCGGCGTAGTGGGAGGGCAGGGCGATGGCCACACCGATGACGCACTGGTGCGCGTCTGGTGCGGGGATCTGCATGACTCCTGAGCTCCTACGGGATGACTGGTCGATCGGGTTGATGTGAAATCCTGCGTCCGGAGAACGCACGCCCACGAGGGGGACCCGAACACATTACCGTGTCACACCCCCGTTATCCCAGCCGAGAGTGCAGCACGAGCGGGATAAGTGTGCCATGACCGACCGAACGGGTGAAACCGTGGCGCCCACCACCGCCTGTGCGACTCTGTGCGGGAACGTGCGAACATGGCGTTTTCTGGGTCGAGGTCTGGCAGACTGGCCCCATGCACCCCGGCCCCTCAGCCTCAGCCGTCGCCCCGCCCCGTCCGGCCCCGATGCTCGCCCGTCAGCGTCAGGAGCACATCCTGGAGCGGGTCGCGGCCACCGGCGGGGTCCGTGTGGCCGACATCGTCGAGGAGCTGGGGATCTCCGAGATGACCGTGCGCCGAGACATCACCGAGCTCGTCACCCAGGGGCTCGTCGAACGCGTCCACGGCGGGGCGGTGGCGGCCGGCCCCACGACCCTCGAGCCACGATTCACCGCCAAGTCGACTCTCAACCTGGAGGCCAAGCGCCGCATCGGCCAGGCCGCGGCCGCCATGGTCCGCCCCGGGGACTCCCTGGCGCTGTCCGCCGGGACCACCACCCTGGCACTCGCCCAGGCCCTGACCGAGCTGGAGCACTTCCCCACCCTGACCGTCATCACGAACTCGCTGCCCGCCGCGCAGGTGCTCTTCGACGCCGCCGACGCCGCCCGCGCCGAGAACCGCGACGCCCCCACGGTGGTCATCACCGGGGGCGAGCGCACGCCGTCGAACGCCCTGGTGGGGCTGGTGGCCATCGACGCGCTGCGCACAATGCGCGTGGAGTGGGTCTTCCTGGGCGCCCACGGCTTCACACCCGAGGCCGGGCTCATGACCCCCAACCTGCAGGAGGCCTCCGCCAACCAGGCACTGGTCGCCGCCGGGCGCACGGTGGTGGCCACGCTGGACTCCTCCAAGTGGGGGGTCCTGGGGCTGCGCTCCTTCTGCGCCACCCGGGACATCGGGGTCCTGGTGACCGAGGCCGAGCCCGACGCCGACAGCGTTGACGCCCTGCAACAGGCCGGCACCCGCCTGACCATCGCCACCTGACCCCACCCCGCGCTCACCGTCCTTCTCGCCCCTTCCACAGCCCGCCCACCACCCGTCCTCTCACTCACAGAACAACCCTCACAGGAGACCACGATGACCAACGATGCTCCCGTCTTCGCCCCCGCGCTGAGCCCGCAGGAGGGCGCCGAGGCCGCGACCGCCCTGTTCCGCGAGGTCTTCGAGGCCGAGCCCGACGGCGTCTGGTACGCACCCGGGCGCGTCAACATCATTGGCGAGCACACCGACTACAACGGCGGCCTGGCCCTGCCCATCGCCCTGCCCCACCAGGCGCACCTGGCGCTGCGGCGCCGCGACGACCGCGTCGTGCGCCTGGTCTCCCCCCAGACCCGGGAGAAGGTCGACGTCATGGACCTCGACACGATCGGCCCGAAGGGAACCCCCGGGGAGGTGGCGCACTGGGCCTCCTACATCGCCGGCGTCGCCTGGTCCCTGGAGCGCGACGGCTTCGAGAACCTGCCGGGCTTCGATGCCGCCCTCGTCTCCTGCGTGCCCCTGGGAGGCGGGCTGTCCTCCTCGGCGGCCCTGGAGTGCTCTGCGGCCGTCGCCATTGACGAGGTCGCGCAGCTGGGCCTGGCCGGGACTCCTGAGGAGCCCAACGACGCCGGGCGCGCCCGTCTGGTGTCCAACTGCGTGCGCACGGAGAACGAGATGGCCGGCGCCCCCACCGGCGGCATGGACCAGTCGGCCTCCCTGCGCTGCCGCGAGGGTCACGCCCTGGAGCTGGACTGCCGCGACGGCTCGGTGACCCACGTGCCCTTCGACCTGGCCGCCGAGGGGCTGGCCCTCCTGGTCATCGACACCAAGGCCAAGCACTCCCTGGACGACGGCCAGTACGGTGCCAGGCGAGCCGCCTGCGAGCGCGCCGCCGAGATCCTTGGCGTGGAGCTCCTCGCGGACATCACGGTCGAGGACCTGCCCGGCGCCCTGGAGCGGCTCTCCGCCACCGACGCCGACAACGCCGACGAGCTGGTCAAGCGCACCCGCCACGTCGTCACCGAGATCGACCGCACCCGCCGGCTCGTCTCGCTCCTGCAGGACGGGCGCCCCCTGCGCGGTGAGAAGCTCGTCGATGCGGGCAGGCTCATGGACGCCTCGCACGAGTCACTGCGCGTGGACTACGAGTGCACCTGCCCCGAGCTGGATGTGGCCGTGGAGGCTGCCCGCGCCGCCGGCGCCCACGGGGCGCGCATGACCGGTGGCGGGTTCGGAGGCTCGGCGATCGCCCTGGTGGACGCCGACGCCGTCCACGACGTGGCCGCCGCCGTGACCGATGCCTACCGGCGTGAGGGCTTCAACCCACCGGCCTTCCTCGACGCGGTTCCCGCCGCCCCGGCCGGACGGCTCGCCTGAGCTGTACAGCACGCCGCTCGGCCGGCGCACCCTGACGGTGATCAGCCCTCTCCAACCTCGGTTGGAGAGGGCTTTCAGCGTTCCTCCTTCAGGATGAGGTCAGACAAGTACCTCTGCCGTAGTCTCTGTGCGTATTAATCAGGAACGCGGGCTCCCTACCCGGTTCCGATTCCGTTGCCTTCCATGGAGGACGCCGTGAAGCGCTTCGTCTGGCCCGCCCTCAAGACCCTCATTGCGGTGATCATCGCCGTCGCCCTGGTGAAGATCGCCTTCTTCCCCTCGCAGAACGACGGCACAACCGCTGACATCTCCCCCGGTTACGCCGCTGACGTCAAGACCGCCACCGTTGCCACCGGCAACATCTCCAACACGGTGACGGTCAAGGGTCACATCGTTCAGGACGCCACGGTCGAGGTCCAGGCCGACCTGGCGGGCGTGGTGGACTCGGTCGCCGTGGAGAAGGACAGCCAGGTCAACGCCGGCGATCCACTGCTCTACATCAAGCACTCCGAGTCTCAGTCCCCGACGACCAAGACCGATGAGAACGGCAACGTCACCCAGACACCGACCGAGGACAAGGTCACCTGGTCCACGATCTACGCCCCTGTCAGCGGCACCGTGACCCCCAAGGTCATCAAGCAGCAGGAGACCGGCGTCGGCGTCGTCGTGGCCACTATCACCCCCTCGACCTACTCGGCCACCGGCACCGTCAGCGCCACGCAGCAGTACCGGCTCACCAACGCCCCCACTGCCGCGACCCTGACCCTGGAAGGGGGCCCGGCTCCCTTCCAGTGCAACAACCTCAAGGTCGGCACCAAGGCCTCCACCTCCACGACCACCGGTGGGGACGGCTCGACGACGACCACCTCCGGTGACGGCACCAGCGTGGAGATGCGCTGCGCGGTTCCCGGCGACCAGAAGGTCTTCGCCGGCATGCCGGTGACCATCAGCGTTGACGCGGGCAGCGCCTCGGACACCCTGATGGTTCCGGTCACCGCCGTGGAGGGCAAGGTCGGCTCGGGCTTCGTGTGGCTGGTCCCCGAGTCCGGGGACGCCTCCAAGGCGGTCAAGACCGCCGTGAAGCTGGGGATCACGGACGGCACGAACATCCAGATCACCGCCGGCCTCAAGGCCGACCAGCAGGTGCTGCAGTTCGTCCCCAACAAGGACACGCGCCGTACCGGGACGCCGGATAGCTGCGAGCCGGACAACTCCGCCTGCTACGACTCCGAAGGCAAGGAGATCCTGTGAGCGGGCTGCTGGAGCTGCGGGAGATCACCCGTACCTTCACCGTTCCCGACTCCGAGCCCCTGGAGATTCTCACGGGAGTCAACCTGAGCGTCTCCCCCGGCGAGCACGTGGCCATCGTGGGACGCTCGGGAACGGGCAAGTCCACCCTGCTCAACATCCTGGGTCTCATCGACAAGCCGACGTCGGGCCACTACACGCTCTCCGGCACCGACACCTCCCGGCTCGGGGAGAGCCGCCGCGCCCACCTGCGGGGGCAGACCTTCGGATTCGTCTTCCAGTCCTTCAACCTCATCCCGGGGCTGAGCACCACCGAGAACGTGGCCGCCCCGCTCCTGTACGACACCGGCAGGGCCTTCTGGGCCCGCAGCACGCGGGCCGCGGAGCTGCTGGAGGCCGTGGGCCTGGGAGACAAGGTGGGCTCGCCCATCTCACGTCTGTCGGGAGGCGAGCAGCAGCGGGTGGCCATCGCCCGGGCACTGTCCCGCCGCCCCAGCGTCATCCTGGCCGACGAGCCCACCGGAGCCCTCGACGTCGACACCGGCAACTCGGTCATGACGCTCCTGGAGCGACAGTGCGCCGAGAACGGCGCCGCCCTCATCATCATCACTCACGACCTGGCCGTGGCCGGCCGCGCCCACACGCAGTACCGGCTCGATCACGGCACCCTCACCCCGATCTCCGTCATGCGTCGCAAGGTCGGCAGCCTGGAGGAGTTCGGTGAGGTCGTCGCCCCTCCGGCATCCCCCTATCCGTCTCCCTCCACCAGCCACGAAGGAGCCTCATGAACGGCATTCTCACCGGATTCTTCGGCGCCATCGTCGAGGCCTGGGCCCAGCTGCGCATCGGCAAGCTGAGGGTCCTGCTGTCCCTGGTGGGCGTGGCGGCGGCGGTGGCGGCCATGACCTTCGTCATCGCCCTGGGGCAGGTCTCCGTCGACGCCATCAACAAGGTCAGCGAGAAGTACACCGGCCGCCAGGGCACGGTGACGATCAACGTCAGCCCCACCGGCAAGGGCCTGGACCAGGCACTCCAGGCCGACGACGCACCCGAGGCGAGCGCCGGCAGCGACTCAGCCGGCAGCAGTGGCGCCGACGCAGGCGGGTCGGGTGGCTCGGGCGGCGCAGGAGGTGCAGGTGGCGCAGGTGGCGCAGGCGGAGGCTCCACGACCAGCGCTGCGACCGCAGCGAAGATCTCGGGAGCGATGAACAGCTTCGTCGAGCGCTACGACGTCAAGTCCTGGGCGACGACCTACACCTCCAACGTCCGCTTCTCCTTCCCCGACGGGGCTCGGAGCGTGCCCACCCAGACCGTGAGCCTGAGCTACGGGCTCCTGCACCACAAGACCGTCTCCCAGGGGCGCTGGTTCACCGCGCAGGACGAGGACGACCTGTCCCCGAGCATGGTCGTCACCCAGGGCTTCCTTGACGCACTGGGGATCCAGGAGCTCACCGAGCCGGTCACCATCACCTCCTTCTCCCCCGTGCAGACCTCCTTCACGATCGTCGGCGTGCTGGAGGCGGAGGACCTCTCCCTCATGGGTTGCAGCGGTGACCCCGAGCGGGACGCGGGCCTGCCGTGCACACAGCCCGTGACCGCCTTCGCCCTCAACACGCCTTACGAGCACTGGCTGCCCAAGGACGCTTCCCGCCCCGCCCCCACACTGGAGATCTGGGCCGGTCAGGACGGCGCGAAGGAGGTCGCCAGCCTGGCCAAGAAGGACCTGGACGCGCGCTTCGGTCAGGGCTCGACCCAGACCGAGGACAACCTCCAGGGCGGCGGCATGGTCTCCAGCGCGAACACCTTCACCCAGGTGGTCACGGCCGCCGGCGTGTTCGTCATGCTGCTGGGGGCCCTGAGCCTGGTCAACATCTCACTGGTGACCGTGCGCCAACGCATCCACGAGATCGGGGTGCGGCGCTCCTTCGGGGCGACGAGCAGACGCATCTTCTTCTCCATCATGCTGGAGTCGGTGGTGGCCACCGTGGTCGCCGGCGTCGTCGGCATCGGGATCGCGATTGTCGGGATGCGCTTCATGCCGCTGAGCACCTTCCTGGGGATCCCGGTGACCACGACCCCGCCCTTCCCCATGATGGCGGCCGTCATCGGCCTCATCGCGGCCACCGCCGTGGGCGCGCTGGCGGGCATCATCCCAGCGATCGTGGCCACCCGCATCCGGCCGATCGACGCGATCCGCTACTGAGACGGATGTCGGGGTCGGGCACGTTCACGTGCCCGACCCCGACATCCGTTCTCCGGAAGGGTCAGCCGTGGCTTCAGAGGTACTCGACGACGAGCGGGGCGTGGTCGGACCAGCGTGAGGCGTAGTCGGGCGCCCGATCCACGGCGACGCTGCGGGCCCGCTCGGCCAGGGCTGGGGTGAGGACCTGGTAGTCGATCCGCCAACCGGCGTTGTTGTCGAAGGCCTTGCCGCGCTGGGACCACCACGTGTAGGGCCCCTGCTCCTCGTCCCCCACGAGGTGGCGCGAGGCGTCCACCCAGCCGGAGGCGAACCATCCCTCCAGGTGGGCGATCTCCTCGTCCATGACGCCGGCGATCTTGTTGTGGTTGGGCTTCCAGTTCTTGATGTCGCGCTCGGAGCGCACCACGTTGAGGTCCCCGGCCATGACGACCTGGGGGCCGCCATCACGGGCGGCGGCCAGGAGGTCGGCCATGCGGGCGTCGACGAGCTCGAGGTGGGCGTACTTCTGGTCCATCTTCTCGGTGCCCAGCTGGCCGGAGTGCAGGTAGGCGGAGATGACGGTGAGCTGCTCGACGCCGTCGAAGCCGGTGAGACTCAGGTCGGCCTCGAGCCAGCGACCGGAGTCGACGTCGGGCTCCTCGGTTCCGGGAGCGGCCACGCCGTAGCGCAGCTCGCCGAGGGTGGCGGGGCCGCCATCGCGCACGGCGACACCCACACCCGCACGGCCCTTGATGCGACAGGGCCAGATGGCGGACTCGTAGCCGGGCAGCAGGTCGACGGCGATCTGCTCATCGGCACGAACCTCCTGGAGCAGGAGGATGTCGGGGGCAGAGGCGGTGAGCCACTCCCCCATGCCCTTGCGGGCGGCGGCCCGGATGCCGTTGACGTTGACGGTGGCGATACGCATGGCGGCAAGCCTACGCGGTCGGCCCTGAGCCTGAGACGATAGAGCCATG
>BNJS01001232.1_pt1 | contig 84184 bp, 95 predicted proteins | sample 8540461 | NCBI WGS metagenome assembly BNJS01 (sample SAMD00202454, study PRJDB9452) | human saliva metagenome | isolation source: human saliva | place: Japan
CCTTTGACGGGGAGAAAATCAATCCTGCCTTAGAGGCGGTGAAGCTTGTAAAGGATAAGATAGGGAATCTGGAGATTGTTAAGCTCGAAGTACCCACAGTCTTTGGAAAGTCTATTGATACTGTGAGAGAAGCGATAGAGCGGGAGAAGCCGGACTTTGTGCTTTCTATCGACAGGCCGGCGGAAGAGCCGAGATTACGCCGGAAAGAGTCGCTATTAATCTGAATGATGCAAGGATTCCGGATAACGAAGGGAATCAGCCGATTGACGAGCCTATTTTCCCTGATGGGGAAAATGCTTACTTTTCCACACTCCCGGTGAAAGCTATGGTGGAGGCAATCAGAAAAGAGGGACTGCCATCTTCTTTATCGAACTCTGCCGGTACCTATGTATGCAATCACCTGATGTATGGCGTTTTGTATTATCTTGATAAAAGACCTAGTATAAAAGCCGGTTTTATTCATGTTCCCTATATTCCGGAGCAGACAAAAAACAAAAAAGAGATGCCGGCACTGGAGCTTTCGGAAATAGTAAGAGGACTGGAAGCGGCTATTACAGCAATTGCAATAAACGGAACGGATAAAAAGCTTGCCTATGGGCAGAATGACTAATAATAAATCTTTGATTCTTTAAACTTCCATTAATTTGTCCAGTAGTGTATCATGGTTATAAATACAAATACTTCACTTTTAGATGGAGGGAATTTATGTTCAGGGAAGAAATTGCTGCAGTTGCCAATTGCGCGGCAACGAAGTTAAATCTGCTCAAAACGAATCCTGCCGGATATTTTCTAATGTCTATGTTTGGTGGAATATTTATCGGGCTTGGTGTATTACTTTCCTTTACGATTGGAGGGCAGCTAGAGGGAAGTCCCTATGTGAAGCTTATGATGGGGATATTTTTCAGTGCGGCTCTTAGTCTAATCATTATTGCCGGAGGGGAGCTCTTTACCGGAAACAATGTGGTTATGGCAACAGGAGTGCTTAAGCGGGTGGTGACGGTGCAAGATGCCTTAAAGCTTTGGATTGTATGTTGGGGCGGAAATCTTCTTGGATCCGTGCTTCTGTCCTATCTTTATAACTTCACGGGTTTATATAAGGATGCGACACTGGCGGCAATTGTCGGGAGTGCAGCAATGAAGATGAGTTTACCTCCTTTGGCACTGTTTATGAGAGGACTGCTCTGCAATTATCTGGTTTGTCTTGCGGTTTGGTGCTGCTTCCGGTCAAAATCCGACTCGGGAAAGCTGATTATGGTATTCTGGTGCATCGTGATTTTTTTTACAGCAGGCTTTGAGCATAGTGTTGCCAATATGACTATCCTCGCACTTGCTCTTATAAACAATGCGGGAAATGAGACAATTTCTCTCGCCGGCTTTGCTTATAATCTACTGGTGGTTACGCTTGGAAACATTCTTGGCGGCGCTCTGTTTGTGGCCGTACCGTATTTTATAGCGGCTAAGGAGGTGGAGAAATAATATAGCTACTTTATACTTGGAGAAGAGGAATGCAAAATTCGGATCAGAAAGAAATGCAGAAAATGCAGAATATAGATGAACTCGAGACGGTGCTCTATGCAGGAAATCTTTTGCTAAGCAGCGGCGCGGAGATTTACAGGGCGGAGGAAACGATGCATCGCATTGCCGATGCGATGCATATCAAAGACCTGGATGCCTATGTGACGAATCGAGGTATCTTTGCAAGTGGTAACGTACCGGGTAAAGGAATTGAAAGCCGGATTATGAGTGTTCCGGACAAGGAACTGAATATCGATAAGATTGAAGCGGTAAATGAGCTTTCGCGTGAGGTTTGCAGCAATAGAATGGATTTACTCTATCTTAAAACTTCTTTGCAAAACATTGCGAATATGGGAGAGCAAAATGTAGCGGAAAAGATTTTATCCTACTTTCTTGGAGCGGGGTGCTTTAGTTATGCAATCGGAACCTCCTTCCGAGATTCTCTTTGCGCTGCCATTATTGGAAGCCTTGTTGGCTTCTATATGATTTGGTCGAAATACAGAATCAAATCCAGAGTGCTTATTACGATTATTGCCAGTGTCTTAACGGCAGTTCTTAGTCATTTCTGTGTTGCAATCGGCTTAGGTTCCAAGCTTTCTTTATTATCATCGGTGCTATGATGGACCTGGTACCGGGAGTTGCCTTCGTTAACTCTGTGCGGGAATTCAGTCAGAACAATTTTGCAACAGGACAGACTTTACTTACCAGCGCCTTACTGACCTGTGTCTCCATGGCATCAGGAGTAGCTTTGGTGGAGCAGCTTGTTTCGGGAACAATTATGACCCCCAGTGTGATTTATGATATCCCGGAAATATCCTATATTGTCCTCATTATTCGAAGCCTTGCCGCAGGCCTTGGCACTATTGCATTTGCTCTGATGTTTCGGGTAAGAAAACGGCACTTTGTGGACTGTGGAGTACTGGGAACCATTACTTGGTTTGCCTACATGATTTGCATAAGAATCTGGAACAACGAAGCCATTGCCGTGTTTGTGAGTGGGTTTGCGGCAGTTCTTGCTTCAAGAGTCCTCGCAGTGCTCAGAAGATGTCCTGCCACCGTGTTTCTGATGACCAGTTTAATTCCTCTACTTCCCGGAATCAGTCTGTATCGAACCATATATTATCTCTTAATGGGAAGTGCACAGATTTCCATGCATTTTGGAAAGCTCTGTTTCTTAACGGCCTTTACGATAGCGGTTTCTATCGCGGTTGTACAGCAGATTCCGAGGAATTGGACAGTACCTGTAAGAAAACAGAAGGAATGAGTTTCATCGCCGGATAAAAGAGGCTTTACTCTTTCCAAAAACGGACTCCAATGTTAAAATGGAGAAAATTTGGGGGGAGGACTGCAAATAAAATGAAACTGGATTGGAAAGAAGATGGGAAACGCCTCTTGGGAGTTCTTGCCGGGGGCTTCTTATGGCATTGAATCTTAAGTCCTTTGTGTCTGCCGGTGGTCTCTTGCCGGGAGGCGCAAATGGACTTACTGTTTTGTTGCAAAGAATCGCATTAACTTTTTTCAATGTTTCTATCCCGTTTTCTGTTGTGAATATATGTATCAATCTGATTCCGATTTATATCGGTTTTCGTTATGTGGGAAAGAAATTCACGGCATTTTCCTTGATTATGATTCTTGTGACCGGTTTTATAACCGACTCTCTGCACTTTGATCCCATTACCTATGATCCGCTTTTGATTTCCATTTTTGGCGGTATTGTAAACGCGATTGCGATTACACTCTGTCTTAGAGTGGATGCCACATCGGGAGGAACCGATTTCATTGCAATTTTTCTTTCGGAAAAAAAGGGTGTAGATACATGGAACATCATATTTTATTTCAACGCAACGCTTCTTTCCGTTGCCGGTTATCTCTTTGGTTGGGATAAGGCGCTGTACTCCATCATTTTCCAGTTCGTATCGACGCAGACTCTTTCTGTGTTATACAGAAACTATCAGAAGTTAACCTTCTTTATTATTACGGACTATCCGGAGGAAATTGCCAAAGGCATTCATGAGGTTTGTCACCATGGAGCATCTATCTTAAAGGCGGAGGGGGCCTATGCACACAAGGAGAAGAGTATGGTGTATTCCGTTATTTCTTCTATGGATGCCAGAAAGGTAAAGATGAAAATAAAGGAAATTGATCCCAAGGCTTTTATCAATACGATTCATTCCAAGGACATCATGGGACGATTCTATATGAAGCCGAAGGACTAGGCTTTGAAAAGAATATATAAAACGATAGGCTTTGAATAAAAGCATAAAACGATAGACTTTGAAAAGAGTATATAAATAATTACACTTTAATATGAACTATACTGTGGGGGTACAGTAAAATTTAAAGTAAATAACCAAAAGCAGATAGAGTAGAGAAATAAGATAGTTGCAAAGAATAGAAAAAGTTGAAAGACTAGAAAGACTGGAAAGACTGGAAAGACTGGAAAGACTAGAAAGACTGAAAGAGGGATTATGGGACAAATATAAAAAAATATCCTTTTTGGATTTAGACGGGACGATCTTTGGATTCCGGATCCGGTATTATGAAATCAGTACAATATGTCTTGGATCACTTTTCTCCATGTATCATGCAGCCGGAAGAAAAGCTACGAAAGTTTATTGGACCCTGCACTTGATTGACTCGTTCATGAACTTTTTATGGGTTTTCGAAAGAGAAAAAGGCGGAAGAGGCAGTAGAGTATTATCAGAGATTACTATCCGGAAAAAGGGAATGTTTGATGCCTTTATTTATCCCGGTATGAGAGGACTGCATTGAGAAAAGATGGCAGGGAGACGGTAAAGAAGCTGGTTCTTCTTACTTCTAAACCGATATTCTTTTTGCAGAGTCAGATTCTGCAACATTTTTCAGCTTTAGTGACTATTTTCTTTATGGAAATTGGTCCTGATTTGAGTGAACAGAGTTCTGACAAGACCCTGTCTTGATTGAAAAAGGCACTTCGTGAAAGGAGAATTTTTAGAAAGGAAGATTGTTTGATGGTGGGGAGATACAAAGTATGATATTTTGGCCGCAAAAGATGTAGGGATTGACTCGGTTGCGGCATTGTATGGTTATGGTGAAGTGGAAGAGATTAGTATTGCAAAGTACAGCATTGAAAAACCGCTGGATTTGCTTTCTATAGTTTAAAATTAAGGTGTCGATGGACATACATTATCTGCAGTTTGATATAGGGTTTTCCTAGCAAAACTGTTCTTCTTGAAAGGGGTAGTAAAATGAAGAAAAAAATGGCATTGGTATTTCTGTCCTTAGCTGTACTTTGCAGTCTGGCATCCTGTAGCGGAAAGAAGGAAGCGCAGGGAACTACAGAAGCTGCAACAAAACAGCTTGAGACAACAGTAGAGGCGGAAGAGACGGAAAAAGCGGAAGAAGTTGCGGAGAAGCAGGACGAGCAAGACGGAGACAGCTTACGGGTAATCAGTCTAAAGGGGCCGACCAGCATTGGCCTTGTGAACCTTATGGATAAGACGGAAAAAGAGGGTTTGGCATATAGCTTTCAGATGGAGGCAAGCCCGGATGCGCTTCTTCCGGAGTTTGTTTCCGGAAAGGCGGATATTGCGACAGTTCCTGCCAATATGGCAGCGGTTCTGTATCAGAAATTAGAGAAGGACCTTTATGTATTGAATATCAATACCTTGGGCGTGCTTTACGGAGTAAGCGGAAACGCGGAAGTCAAGTCTTTTTCTGATGTAAACGGGAAAAGCATTTACAGTACCGGACAGGGAGCGAGCCCGGAGTATCTGATGAATGCTTTATTAAAAGAAAACAATCTCGTTGCCGACTTGGAGTTTTTCACGGAACCCGCGGAAATTGCTGCCAGACTAAAGGAGAATCCGGATGCTGTTGCCATTCTTCCTGAACCCTTTGCGACGGCTACTCTTTTACAGAATCCCTGCCCTGGAGAGAAAGTTCTCTTTGACAGAGGAGTGGAACAAGCTTTACGCCGGTGCAAATCTTCCGACTGCAGTTACCATTGTAAGAAAGTCCTTCTATGAGGAGCATAAGGATATGCTTGAGGATTTCTTAAAAGAGGAGAAGGAGAGTATTGAAGCGGTAGAGCAAGACATAGATACTACTGCAAGCCTTATGGTAAAATATGGCATTTTAGAGAAGGAAGAGCTTGCGAAGAAGGCTATTCCAAACTGCAATGTGCATTTTATTGACGGAGAAGAGATGAAGAAGGATTTGGAGAAGTATTATGAAGTCCTTTTTGCAGCGGATCCGAAGTCTGTAGGCGGAGCTTTACCAGATGCGGAATTCTATTTTTCTCTTGGATAATTCTTTTCTTGGCGAAGATTGGTAAAGCCGACTTTAATTTTTGAATTTTTATTCTTGGTGAGTATTGCTCGCAAAGCATACAATATCTCATTTTTAACAGTAAAGGAAATATGAGGAATAAAGGAAAGAAAATCATTATCTTAGGCTTTTGGCTTATGGTTTGGGAATTGTTTACGAGATTGGTAGACAATTCCTTTCTTTTAGTAGGGCCGATGGAAGCCTTTAGACATATCTTTTTGCTTATGGAAAAGGCTGCGTTTTTCAGGATATTGTCCTTCAGTTCCTTTCGTATACTGTCCGCTTATTTTTCTTGTCCTTTTATTCTGGCTCTGACTCTTTGCTTTGTTTTCTTATCAACATCAGTTTTTTTGAGAATCTGATTCAGCCGCCGTTATTTCTTCTTAGAAAGCCTTCCTGTTGCAAGCTTTGTCATTATATTGCTTTTCTTTATAGGTAGAGCATATCTATCCTTTTTTATCAGTTTTTGGATGTCCTTTCCGATTTTTTATTTTAATTTTTTGGAAGGCTTAAAAAAGTTGGATCAAGATGTTTTGGAAATGGCGAGGGTGTTTCGTTTTTCTCCTTGGAATCGCTTTCGCTATATTTTGATTCCCGGGATTTATCCGCAGATGCTAAGCAGTGCGAAGCTTGCAATGGGGCTTTCCTGGAAAAGCGGTATTGCAGCTGAACTGATCGGACAGGTACGAAACAGCATAGGCTATCAGCTTATGGATGCAAAGGCGAGCCTGGAAATGGGAGAGGTTTTTGCGTGGAGCATCATCATGATTGCTTTATCCAAGTTTTTTGAACTGCTAGTTCTATATGTATTAAAAAAAGCTTTTTCGAAAGGAAGTACTTGATGGTATTGGAGATTACAAAGGGGGAAAAGAAATACGGAGAGCAGAGTCTTTTTCAAGATTTTTCCTGCCGGCTTGATTTTATGAAGCATTCTATATATCGCATAGAGGGAGAATCCGGAAAGGGAAAAACAAGTTTGATGCGCATTCTATCTTCCCTTGAGAACTTAGATGGCGGTGAGCTCTCTATTGTTATGGGAGAGGCGGCAAGAGGCGGAAACGGTTTGCGTTCTTCCTGGATGTTTCAGGAAAATAGACTTTTAGAGAAGCTATCCGCTATGGAAAATCTGTCCCTGATTCCTTCTTCCTATACTGCTTCGGTAAAAATACATTTTTTTGAACAATTGCTTTTCGGAGAAGATTTTGAAAAAAGGGTTTCAGAATACTCTGGAGGAATGAAAAGACGCCTTAGCTTTTTACGGGCAATGCTTCCGGATTTTGATCTTCTTTTTTTAGATGAACCCTTTCACCGGTATAGATGAAGAAAATCAGCTAAAACTGGAGCGGTTTCTTATAGAGCACCTAGGAAAAAGAGCCATGGTTTTTGCCAGCCATGAAGAACCTCTGCTTTGGAAAAATTACGGCAGAATACGGTTATAATGTTTCACCGGTATAAAAATGCGCATTGAGAAGCAGGGGATTTTCCACTATTTTTACTTTGAAGTTATATCTCCCATAATCAGAAAATTCTTGACAGAAAAAAAGGGCTATGGGATAATCCAAACATATTTTTAGGAGGAGCAAGCGAATGAATGCTTTAGTTGCACTAACAGTCATTATTATTCTCGTGAACATTATTGTCTTAGACAGTAGTGATTGTTTGTGTAACGCCTCATTAGGAAGATAAAGACAGTTTAGAGAGCCTTTAGCCTTACAGCGTTACGCTGTAAGGCTTTTTCAATGGAGAGGGAGATTTTTGGGATGAAACTTAGAGGAGCAAGGATCTTAATTGAAGAACTCATTCGGCAGGGAGTGGATACCGTATTTGGCTATCCCGGCGGTGCGGTTTTAAACATTTACGATGAGCTGTATCAATGTAGAGACCGAATTCACCATGTCTTAACGGCGCACGAGCAGGGAGCTGCTCATGCCGCAGACGGTTTTGCAAGAGCAAGCGGAAAGGTCGGAGTCGTGATTGCTACCTCCGGTCCGGGGGCGACTAACCTCGTTACCGGTATTGCGAATGCTTACCTCGATTCCGTGCCCCTTGTCGCAATTACGGGAAATGTGGCGACCGAAGCTTTAGGACGAGACAGCTTTCAGGAGGTGGACATCGTTTCCATTACCCAGCCGGTTGTAAAGCACAACTTCATGGTAAAGGAAGTATCGGAGCTCGAGCAGACCATAAAGGAAGCCTTCTTAATTGCGAATTCCGGAAGAAAGGGACCGGTGCTTATCGATATTCCAAAGGACGTGCAGGTAAATGAATGCGAGTACGGAGTGGCAGTACTTCCCAGGATGCCGGAGAAAGCGGAGCTTCCCTATGATGAGGAGGCTGCAGTAAAGCTTCTTAATGAAGCGAAGAAGCCCTTTATCTATGCCGGAGGCGGTATTGTTTCTGCCGGAGGAGAGGACTATCTTCGAGAACTGGCCGAAAAGTTAAATGCCCCTGTTGCCGTAAGTATGATGGGGACGGACGGCATTTCCGGATTCTCATCCTTTGAGTCTTGGTCTTGTGGGAATGCATGGCAGCTATCAGGCAGCCAAGGTGCAGTCGGAATGTGACCTGATGATTGCAGTCGGTGTTCGTTTCTCCGATAGAGCAACGGGCAATCTTTCCCGATACACGAAAGAACTGTAAGATTATTCATGTGGATATTGATAAAGCTGAACTGGGAAAGAATCTGTCTCCCGATTGCTCCGTACAGGCCAATGTTAAAAATGGATGAAGTCCATTCTTCCCAAAGATTAAGGAAAGAAAGAATCCCGGAGTGGTGGAAGGAAATAGAGTCTTACCAAGTCGTGAAGAACCCCAAGAAGGATGCTTTTCATCCCAAGAATATCTTGGATACGGTACGAAAGTTTGTGAAGGATGAAACGGTTGTTGCTACCGATGTTGGACAGCACCAGATGTGGACAGCGCAGTATTATCGCTTTGAGAAGCCAAGAACCTTTCTTACCTCAGGGGGACTCGGAACCATGGGATACGGCTTGGGAGCCGCAATCGGTGCCTGTCTTGCAAAAGACAAAGAGGAAACTCTTTTAATTACCTCGGACGGCTCCTTCTCCATGAACTGTCATGAGCTTTGTACGGCGGTAAAAGAGGGACTTCCGATTACAATTGTCCTTTTAAATAACCAGGTGCTCGGTATGGTTCGGCAGTGGCAGACCGCCTTTTTCGGAGAACGCTATTCCGCAACGGTCTTGGATAGAGGGACGGATTTTGTAAAACTTATCGAAGCTTACGGCGGAAAGGGATTTTCCATTCATAAGATTTCAGAGCTGGAAAAGGCCTTAGAGGAAAGAAAGAATATTGCAGGACCTGTACTCCTTGACTGCCATATTGATAAGGATGAGAAGGTTTTACCGATGATTCCACCCGGAAAGTCAGTGGAAGAAATTATCTTTATAAGGAGAAAGCATGAAGAAGTTTACCATTGACCTCTTTGTTAAATAACCGTTTCGGTGTTTTGAACCGTATTACCGGTCTGTATTGCAAGAGAGGCTATAATATTGAATCCATTCAGGCAGGACCAACTGAAATTCCGGGTTGTACCAAGATTGAAATCGTTTCCACGGGAGACGAGTATATGCGGATGCAGGTCATTTCCCAGCTGGAAAAGCTCTATGATGTAAGAAAGGTAGAGCTGATGTCCGTAACGGATTTGGAGTAAAACCAAGATTTTATCTATAGGTAAAACAACGTGTAATGCAAGAAGGTAGGGAGACACAGAATCTTCGTGCCGGAAGGCTTCGCGATAGAGTGGGAGCGGATGCTCCTTAGGCATCATGGAAGCGAGGAAAGAAAAGCATATTTCTCGGATGAAATTTATCTTTCGAAAAGACTTTTTTTGCTTCCATCATAAATCAAAAAAGGAGAAAGAAAAATGGCTGTAATGTACTATGAGAAGGATTGTGATCAGACACTGTTAAAGGGGAAAGGTAGCGATTATTGGATATGGTTCTCAGGGACATGCTCATGCTTTGAACTTACGGGATAGTGGCGTGGATGTAATTATCGGTCTCTATGAAGGTTCAAAATCCGCAGCAAAGGCAAAGGAAGACGGATTTACCGTTCTCAATACCGATGAAGCTACAAAGCAGGCGGATATCATCATGATTTTGGTTAATGATGAGAAGCAGGCAAAGCTGTACAAGGAGCAGATTTCCGGAAACCTTAGTGCCGGGAAGACCCTTGCTTTTGCTCATGGCTTTAACATTCACTATCATGCGATTGTTCCTCCAACTGATGTAAATGTCATCATGGTGGCACCTAAGGGGCCCGGACACACAGTTCGTTCTCAGTATGTAGACGGAAAGGGAGTACCTTGCCTTGTAGCTTGTGAGCAGGATCCTTCGGGAAACTCTATGGATATTGCAAAGGCCTATGCTGCGGCTATTGGCGGAGCAAGAGGAGGTATACTGGAGACAACCTTTAAAGAGGAAACAGAGACGGACCTTTTCGGTGAGCAGGCAGTGCTTTGCGGCGGTGTATGCGCTCTTATGGAGGCAGGCTTCAATACTCTTGTAGAAGCAGGTTACAAGCCGGAAAATGCCTATTTCGAATGCGTACATGAGATGAAGCTGATTGTGGATTTGATTTTCAATGCCGGCTTTGAAGGCATGCGCTATTCCATTTCCGATACTGCAGAGTATGGAGACTATACAGCAGGCCCGAAGGTTATCGGAGAGGAAGCAAAGGCTGCCATGAAGAAGATTTTAGCGGATATTCAGGACGGAAGCTTTTGCAAAGGATTGGATTTCTGGAGAACCAGGCCGGGAAGACCCCATTTCCTTGCGATGAGAGAGGCAAAGTTGAACAATCTGGTTTCTGAGACCGGAAGAGACCTTCAGAAATAAGATGGGATGGAAGCAGGTTCAGGATTTGGATCAGGCGAGATAAAAATATTTTACTTTAAGGAGTAGAAGATATTTTGATAATGTCTACGATTAGCTTTCGAAAAGAGGCTTATCGTAGACAATCAAAAACGTAGGGTTTGTGAATCTGAAATAAAAGATTAGCAGGAAGAAGGGGAAAATGGAACTTACGCTGGACAGAGTTTATCAGGCGGCTCATGTACTAAAGCCGGTAATCAATAAGACGGATCTTGTGCATGCGACAAGAATTGAGGCGGATTGTGATCTGTATTTAAAGACGGAGAATCTACAAAATACCGGTTCTTTCAAGATTCGAGGTGCCTATTTTAAGATATCCACCCTTTCCGAGGAGGACAAGAAGAAAGGTGTAGTGGCTTGCTCTGCCGGAAACCATGCACAGGGCGTGGCACTTGCGGCGACCAAGGCCGGTACCAAGTCTACCATTTTCCTCCCTGCTATTGCTCCAATTTCCAAGGTGGAAGCAACCAGAAATTATGGAGCGGAAGTGCGCATGATTGACGGTGTCTATGATGATGCCTATAACGCTGCGGTAGAATACCAGAAGGAAAGCGGTGCGGTTTTTATCCACCCCTTTAATGATATTGATGTTATGGCCGGGCAGGGTACCATCGGAATGGAAATCATGGAACAACTGGAGGATGCGGATGCAGTAGTGGTTCCGGTCGGTGGAGGAGGGCTCATTTCCGGTGTATCTTTCGTAATCAAAAAATTAAACCCGAAATGTAAAGTCTACGGTGTGCAGGCACAGGGCGCGGCTTCCATGGTACAGGCGGTAGCGGATAGGAAGCTGGAAAGCTTGGAAGAGGTGCATACCTTTGCAGACGGTATTGCCGTAAAATCTCCCGGAAACTTAAGCTACGAAATGGTAAGAGAGTATGTGGATGAACTGGTTACCGTCAGTGATGATGAGATTGCCGCTGCAATTTTGACGCTCATGGAAAAGCAGAAGATTGTCTCGGAGGGAGCCGGTGCGGTTTCCGTTGCGGCAGTTCTCTTCAATAAGCTTCCGCTTAAAGGGAAAAAGGTGGTTTGTATCATTTCCGGCGGAAATATTGATGTAAATATTCTTTCCCGTGTCATCAGTCGCGGTCTTTTAAAGACAGGAAGAAAGCATCTCTGACACTTTCTCTTTTGGATAAACCAGGACAATTGGAAGAAGTTTCCCGTATTATTGCGGAGCTTGGTGCGAATGTTACAAAAGTCGATCACAATATGAATGTGGAGGATTCGGATATCAACGGTTGCTATTTGACATTAAGGATTGAAACACGAGATTTTAAGCATATAGAAGAAATTAAGAAACGCTTTCGTGAGGAAGGGTTTTTGTTGGTGTAAGACGAAGTGTTGTAAATGGAGGTAAGATGACTGGAGCAGATGCGATTGTCAGGTGTTTGGAGCTGGAAAAAGTAAGCTATGTTTTCGGTTATCCCGGCGTAGCAATTTGTCCTTTTTTTGACAGCTTGGAAAGTACAGATATAGAGAGTATCTTGGTTCGAACGGAGCAAAATGCGGCACATGAAGCAAACGGCTATGCCAGAATCAGCGGAAAACCCGGAGTTTGTGCCGTGACCTCCGGTCCCGGAGCGACCAATGTAATTACCGGGATTGCGACTGCCTTTGCGGACAGCATTCCTCTTATTGTGATTACGGGACAGGTAGAGAGTCGTCTGCTCGGATCGGATGTCTTTCAGGAGGCGGATATCTGCGGTGCCTCGGAATCCTTTGTAAAATACAGTTATACTCTTCGAAATGCGGAAGAAATTCCGAAGGTCTTTAAAGAGGCTTTTCATATCGCGATGACAGGACGAAAAGGTCCGGTTTTAATCGATATTCCCATTGATGTGCAGAAGGCAAGTCTTAGGAAATTCCAATATCCCGATGACTTGAAAATGCGTACTTATAAACCTACCGTGCAGGGAAATCCTGTGCAGATTAAGCGTTTGTTTCAGCGTCTTGAAAGCGTAAAAAAACCGATTCTTTGCGTGGTGTACCGACCCCCAAAAGTTAGACCTAAAATTCTAACAATTGGAGGTCGGTATTTTTATGGCTAAATACAGCTATGAGCTTAAGAAAAAGATTGTTGATGCTTATCTAAATGGTAAAGGCGGCTATAGATATCTTTCGTCTATCTATGGTCCCAATAGAAGCGACATACAAAAATGGGTTGCTAATTACCAAGCCTTGGGAGATAAAGGATTATTTCGTTCTAGACAGCATGAAAAATATTCTTTCGAAAAGAAACTTTCTGTAGTAGAGTTTTATCTATCAAGTGAGATTTCATATCGGGAGCTGGCAATTCAAGAAGGCATAACGAATTCTAGTATGATTGTTGCATGGGTTAGCCGTTTTTCGTTCTGCCGGTCCTGAAGCTTTGAGACCTCACAAGAAAGGTCGGAAGAAAACTTTGGACAAAAAAATAAAAACAAAAAAATCAGAAACAAGAAATTAAAGAAAAAGTTGTTGATACCAGTGCTGAACATGTCAAAAGAATTAGAAGAGGAACTCCTTAAACTAAGAATTGAGAATGCATTTTTAAAAGAACTGAGGAGGTTGCGTTTAGAAGACGAGGTAAAAATGAGAGAACGGCGCTCGTCATCAACAGCCTCCGAGGAGAGTTTAAGCTAAAAGACCTTCTCTCTTATACAGGCATACCTAAAGCCACATACATGTATTGGCAAAAACGTCTTGATAGAGAAGACCCTGACAAAGAAATCGAAGAAAAGATTCTTTTCATACGAGTGACTAATAAGGATTATGGTTATCGTCGTGTATTAGCCGAACTAAGAAATCAGGGATATGTTGTAAACAAGAAAAAAAGTGCAGCGTATAATGCAGAAGCTTGGGCTGCAAGTTACTTCTTTTCACACGTAAGAGCCGCAAATACAGTTCATACAAGGGCCAAGTAGGCACAGTAGCTCCTAATCGCATAAGAAGACGTTTTAAAACTCATATTCCTCATCAGAAGATTACCACAGATACTACAGAGTTTAAGTATTATGAAATCGATGCTAAAGGCCATATGACAATGCGCAAACTATACTTGGATCCATTTATGGATATGTGTAATGGTGAGATTATCAGTTACGGGATAGCAAAACAACCATCTGCCCAAAATATAATGAATGCATTGGAACAAGCGGTAAAGGTAACATCTGATTGCCCATATCGCAGAACATTCCATTCGGATCAAGGATGGGCATATCAGATGAAAGCTTATTCTCATCGACTTAGGGAAGAAAGAATCTTTCAAAGTATGTCCAGAAAAGGGAACTGTCATGATAATTCAGTTATGGAGAACTTTTTCGGTTTGCTTAAACAAGAAATCTATTATGGCATTGTCTATTATAGTTATGAAGAATTAAAGTCAGAAATAGAACGATATATAAGGTACTATAACGAACATAGAATCAAGGAGAAACTAGGATGGCTAAGTCCTGTTCAATACAGGCTTCGCCTCTTGGCTGCATAAAAATAGCGTAGCAGCCATAAAACTGCTACGCTTAAAAAGTCTAACTTTTTGGGGTCACATCATGGGAGGCGGTGTTCATTTAGCGGGGGTTTCTGAAAAGGTAAGGGAATTTTCTCACAAATTCAATATTCCGGTAGTAAGCACCATGATGGGGCTCGGCACGATGCAGGATCAGGACCCATTGTACTTTGGCATGGTAGGAAATAATGGAAGGTCTTACGGAAATAAGGCCATGAACAGGGCAGAGCTTATCATCATGATGGGCGCGAGAGTGGCGGATCGTTCTATCAGTCAGCCCGATTTGATTACGGAAAATAAAACCTTGGTGCATATCGATGTGGATCCTGCGGAAATCGGGAAAAATGCCGGTCCGGAGATTCCTTTGGTAGGAGATCTTTCCAGTGTACTGGATAGTCTTCTTCATGTGGAAGCGGAGCTTTCCTATCCGGATTGGATGGAGGAATTAAATGGCATTAAAGAGGAGACGGAGCTTCTTATAGAAAAGAAAAAAAAGGAGGAAATGAACTCTACTTTTGTAAACCCGCATTATTTCCTAAGGGAACTGAATCTGGCATTACAAGATGATGCTATCTATGTAGCGGATGTGGGGCAGAATCAGCTATGGTCCTGCAAGCATTATAAAATGAAGGAAGGACGTTTCTTGACCTCGGGCGGTATGGGAACCATGGGCTATTCTCTTCCTGCGGCAATCGGAGCTTATTTTGCGGAAAAGGAGAATGCTTACTTAGAGGATAGAAAGAATAAAAAGGAAATTATTGCCGTCATGGGAGACGGTGCCTTTCAGATGAGTCTTATGGAGCTTGCGACTCTTCGCCAATACAGTGCACACGTGAAAATTATTGTTTTTCATAATGGTGTTCTCGGTTTGGTAAGACAGTATCAAAAGACGGCATATAAGGAGCATTATTCCATGATTGACTTAAGCGGGAATCCGGATTTATCTCTTCTTTCCAAGGCATATGGTCTTTCCTATTTCTCCATAAAAGAGAATAAAGAAGTAAAGGATGGTCTTCGAGACTTTTTAGATAAAGAGGAAAATGGAATCTTGGAAGTCTTTGTAGATATGGAGGAGACGGCCTGATGAAGAGAATTTATTCTGTATTGGTAGAAAACCGCTCCGGTGTTTTGGCAAAGGTTGCAGGGCTGTTTTGGAGGCGTTGCTTTAATATTGATTCCTTGACCGTAGGAGAGACGGAAGACAGTGCGGTTTCCAATATGGTCATTGTTTCCAGCGGGGAAGAGCGAACCTTAGAACAGGTGGAAAAACAACTGAACAAAAAGCTCGACATAATTAAAGTGCGAACCTTTAATGAAAATCAGGGACTTTGCAGGGGAACTTCTTATGGTTAAGCTTCGCTATAAAAGAGATAACCGGAAGGATATTATGGAAAATTGCCAGATTTTAGGGGCGAAAATTGCAGAGCTTGGTCATTCACAGATGATTATTGAAATGTGTGATACACCCGGAAAGAATCAATATGTTTTTAGATACTCTAAAGTCGGTCAGTATTTTGGAATGTGCTCGTACAGGGAACGCTTGCGATGCTCAAGATTTCCGAGAGTGAAAATAAGTAAAAAAGTATGGAAATACTTGTTTTACAACACTGATTTTGGCATAATATAGCAGAATTGTGTTTTCTTTAGTAAAGGAGAGTAATATGAAAGTTATATCAACAAGCAATGCACCTGCAGCTATCGGACCCTATTCACAGGGCTTTGTGGTAGGAAATTTAGTGATTTCTTCCGGACAGATTCCCGTTAAACCCTGAAAATGGAGAAATTCCGGCTGATATTTCCGCACAGGCTGAACAGAGTTGTAAGAATGTAAAGGCAGTTATTGAAGCAGGCGGAAGTGATATTTCCAAAGGTTGTTAAAGACCACTTGTTTCTTAGCTGATATGGCTGATTTTGCTACTTTTAACAGTGTATATGAGAAGCATTTTACCTCTAAGCCGGCCCGCTCCTGTGTAGCGGTAAAGACCCTTCCGAAGAATGTACTTTGTGAGATTGAGGCTATAGCAGAGCTGTAAATGAAATTTTATACCTATAATTACCTTTTAAGCAGAATAGAGGTGATCAATTGGGCTGCAGATTTTTTTCATTGTTTTGGCCACTTCGGTCTTTGCTTTTCTGGTGTTTTTAAATACTACAAAGAGAAAAAAACAAAGCAAGTACAGGGAGCTTTCCCTGATTGCTTTGTTTTTGGTATTAATAATGATAGGAATTCGGATTAATGATATCCAGATCCATAAAGCGATTGATAATGGTTATGGAACAGCTCTGAAACTGATAGAGGAATTGTCGGAAACCATGGATACCCCCAAGGAAGACATCGTTATCAATACACAAGCTGCTCGGGACGGAGCAATTATTCGAGTTCCGGAAGAGAAGTATTACAGAGTGATTTATGCGGATGGGAAAATACTTTTGGAGAAGATGGAACTTTATCATCCCCAAATTGAAATTATAGATGCGGAGCCAAATTCATGATTTTATCCTATACCAATATTGCTATAAAGCTTGCATTGGGCTTAATCAGTTTAATCATCGTGATTAATATTACCGGGAAAAGGAAATCTTGCACCTTCCTCCGCTATTGATGCAGTGCAGAACTATGTTTTGGGTGGAATTATCGGTGGCGTAATTTATAACAACAATATCAGTATACTGCAATATCTTGTTTGAATTTTGATGATCTGGATTTGTCTGGTATTGAGCATGAGGTGGTTAAAGACCAACAGCTCCTTTCTTTTAAGGAGGCGATTGACGGTAAACCGGTTGTGCTGATTTCAAGAGGAAAGTTCGATACGGAGGCCTGCAGAACTGCAGGTCTTACTGCACATGAAGTGATGTTTAAGTTAAGAAGTAACGGAATTTACAGTATTAAAAACGGTAAAACAGGCGGTATTGGAACAAAACGGACAGTTGATTATTGTGCAGGCCGGAGAAGAGAACCCCCGTTTTCCTTTAATTACAGACGGAACCATCCAATTACAGGCATTGGACAGTATCGATAAAACGGAAGAATGGCTTATGGAAAAACTGAAGGAACAGGATGTGGAAAATATTTCGGATGTTTTCCTTGCTGAATATGAAAACGGCAATTTGAATTTGGTGAAATACTAGTCAGGAGGGACAGTATGAAATGTAGTTTTTGCGGGACAGAGGTGGATGACAAACAAAGATTTTGTCCTAATTGCGGTCTGCTTCTGGACTTAAGCTTTACACCTTATTCTGTAAAGGATATTGAGAAGCCTCAGGAAAAGAGAGAAGAACCGGAATTCCTTCGTCAGAAGAGGGAATATCAGGAAAGTCTGGATATAGAAGAAGCGGAATTAACAGTAGATTCACAAGTCGTAGAAGAAGCGGAAGCAACGGAAGAAGAGGTTGAAGAAAGAGAAAAGTTTGACAAGCAGGCAGTGTCAGAAGAAGCGGAAGTAACAGAAGAAGCAGAAGCGACTGAGAGAGCAGAAAAGCTTGACGATCAGGCAGTGTCAGAAGAAGCAGAAGCAATAGAAGAGTCAGAAGTAGAAGAGGAAGCAGAGCTGACAGAAGAGTCTGAAGTAGATGAGAAAAGCTAAAGCGGACAGAAGAGTCTGAAATAAAAGAGGAAGTGGAACTGACAGAAGAGACGAATGTTGATGAGAATTCGGAACCGGGAAATGATTCGGAAGAGACAGAAGAATCTAAGCTGGCGGAAGAGGACGTAGAGGCGGATAAAGCAGAAGAGGTAAAGCAGGTAGACAATATAGAAGCTTCGGAACCAGAGTTTGTAAACGGCTATGATGATGCTGCATATTCGGCACTTTTAGATGAGGAGTCGGAGCTTTCTGACGATACTTTTGATGAGGTCTTTTCTGATGGCTCTGATGAAATCTTTGACGATGAAGTAGAAGAGGATTCGGAAAAAGACTTTGTTAAAGACTTTACTGTTCTTTCGAAGAAGGAAGAAGTTCTTCACGACACGGTCGGATGACGGAAAAATAGTAAAAGATTGCTCTATTGAAAGAAATTTGACTGATATGAAATTCTTTGGAAAAAGAAGAGGAAGAAGAAAGATGAAACCAGAAAGTACGGAAGAAGCTTTTAGCGGAAGAGTCGTTTTCTCCCGATGCTAAGATTTTCCCCATTCAGGAGAAAAAGGATGAGGAAGATTTTTTCGGAGAAATTCCGGATGACCCGGATGATTTCAGAGATAGATCATCTGTTCCGCCAACATCTATGAAAGAGCTGAAATCAGGTCTTCCCGAGTAAAAAGATTATTGCCTGCACCGCAGCTGTTGCAATTCTTGGCTTTGCCGGTATTAACTATCTGAATTCACCGAAGGTTCGTTATGATTCTTTCTTGAAAAAGGGAGAGCAGTTCATAAAAGGAGAAAAATATAGTGAGGCTGTAGAGAGCTTGGAAAAGGATAAGAGCAGTTTCCAGCTGGATGCAAGATATTATCTGTTGCTGTCTGAAGCGCAGAAAAATGCCGGTAAGCACGAGGATGCCATTGCCAGCCTTCTAGAAGGACAAAAGCATTTTTCCGATAATCAGGAGCTGAAAGGATGCTTTAAACCTCTTAGATCCAAAGCTTAGCAGTGATATTCGTGAAGAACTGTATCATGATTCCTTTGAAATCAAGCTGGAAAGCAGTTCCGGCGGGAAGATTATCTATAGCCTATCAGGGGGAAAAGAAGATATTTCCCAAAGGGAGTATACAGGGCCGATTGCGATTAAGAGAAACGGAAGCTATACTCTGATGGCTTATGGACTGGCTTCTGACGGTGAAAGAGGAGAACTTTATACTAAAAGCTTTACGGTGGATTTGGATAAAGAAAAATATCATCTTTCCTCCTTTGTGGACTTGGATGGCGGAAAAGGGTATATAGATGAAAATGGTGATCAGGCTATCGGTTGGACTCTCATAGATAATGCATATTACTATTTCAATGAAAATGGAATTATGCAGACCGGTTTCCTAGAGTTGGACGGAGAAATACTATCTGGACAGTGATGGAAAAATGCATACCGGCCGTTTGGATTTGGATGGAAAGAGCTATTATTTTGATGAGCAGGGACATATGGTACGAGATGCATGGATTGAGAATCGGTACTATGTTGATGAAAATGGAGAAATGCTTAAAAATCAGTCCAATAGTGACGGAATCTATTTTGATCAAAACGGAAATCGCTCTTTTGATGCAAAGGCTTTATATGAAGAACACCCGGACAGCATTTTGGCCATTGTAAGCAAAGACAGAAAGAAGGATGGAAATAAGTACATCTTTAAGGCTAAGGTATATTATCAGAAAAAGAATGGACGTCCGAGCGGTGATCCTGCCTACGAAACGGAGATTGTGATGGCAGAGAATGCTATGATGCACTATCTGGATGAAAATCTGGAGAACATTACAGCAAAGGACGCTGTTTCCTTCCTTCCGAATTTATACTTACAAGAAATTGTGCAGGACAAGGATGGAGTCATCACAAGATTTGGATTTGTTCTTGGAGAGAGGCGTGGATAATGGATATAAAGCAATGGATTATTCCCTTTCTGCTCCTTTCCTTTCTCTTTATTGTTATTCTGACTGTGATTCTTTATCGCATTATGTGGATGCGCTTGAACGCAATTATTAAAAAGAACAAGGAGCAGGAGAAAATTCAAGAGAGCAAGGAAAAGGAAGATATTCAAGTAAGAGAAACAGTGCAGGAAAAGCTCGAAAAGCAAGAAACCGGAAGAGTCGTAAATGAGGTACTATTCTCTTTTTGCGAGATACTTGGATTAAGAATGAGATACCGTATGCTGCATCAACAATACTCTTATAATGAAAGAAAGGGGTTGTAAAAAATCAAAATAATTTTCTAAGCAATATAGGTCTAAACTTGGGGCACGCTCTCGCTAGCTTCGCCACGTAACGGATACTAAGCGAAAAACTGCGTTTCTCTTGTTTTTCGCAAGTACCGACGGGCTCAGACTACCCCCGCATTCAGACCTATATTGCAAAGAATTCCTTTATTATTTTGATTTTTTACAGCCCCTTTTCAAGCTATACAGCCGGCTGGAATCTATTCTATTCACTATTGTTAAAGTAATATCTAAGTAAAACTAAAAATTTTATTGCTTCTTGAAAGAAATATTACCTTCATCGTCCATTTCATCGATGATTGCCAGGCTATAGACATCAAAGCCCATCTCGCGGAGTTCTTTTCCTCCGGACTGGAATCCCTTCTCAATTGCAATACCGATGCCGGCAATATTTGCCTCTGCCTGTCCGCAGATATCAATGAGCCCGCGCATTGCTTTACCTACGGCTAAGAAATCATCAATAAGAAGAACCGTATCGTCTTTAGTCAAAAATTTCTTGGAAAGAGTTACGGTAAAGTCTTTACCGTAGGTGAAAGAATGAACTGTAGAGGTGTAGAGCTCTCCGTCAAGATTTTTACTTTTTGCTTTTTTTGCAAATACAACCGGGACTTTAAAATACTGTGCAGCCAGACAGGCAAGTGCAATGCCCGAAGCCTCTATCGTAAGAATCCTTGTAATGCCTTTATCTTTAAATCTTTCAAAGAATTCCTTACCCAATTGTTCCAGCAGGCTTACATCCAATTGGTGATTCAAAAAGCTGTCCACCTTTAAAATATTTCCCGGTCTAACTTGACCATCTTCTTTAATTCGCTCTTCCAACAACCTCATTTGACTCTCCATCCTTTCAAAAAAGCACTTGTGTACAATCTGCAAGTATAGTAAAACTTAAGCAAGTTTGCCTATATCCTAATGCAAAACAAGGAAAAAAGAAAGAGTAAAAAGAATCTATTATAAATTATTATAAAATAGACTTATCGTATGTTTTTGAGTATTTAAATCAAGATAGAAGAAAGAGAGCAAAGAATTTTTATGGAAAAATTACATCTACCGGCAGGATATGATACTGTTTTGAAAGAATTTGCGAAGAAGAATAATGTGGCTTTTGAGACTGCGTTTTATAACCTGATGGATTTTATTCAATTAAAAGATTATTCTTTTCATTCAGTAAAAGTCCTCGTTGAGAATCCGGATTCCTATTTAGAGGAAGGAACAGAGATTGAGGAGTCGGAGATTCTTTTAGCTTATATGGAAAGCTTCGGAGAAAATACGGTCGGTGCGAAAGTTTATGGATATTATAAGAGGGAAAATGCATTTCTTGCGCTCGAAATAGAGTATGACAATCCTCTAAGTTGCTGGGAGATTCTTAGTATGTTTCAGAGAAAAATACCTTCCATGGAAGTGAAGAATGGAGAACTTTATCTTTTTTATGTGCATAATCTGCAGGAAACGGATACAAGTCCGGATGGATTTCCTCATATCAGAGAGCTTTCAGAGGTAGAAGAGAAGTATACGAAGGCCGGATACTTTGAATCGATTTATCTTGAGGAAGAAGAGGAATGGGAGGATTAATCATTAATCCTCCCATTTTTAAGCTTATACTTTTTAAGCTAAAACTTTCTTAAAATAATTTCTTATTCCGGAAACCTGATAGAGGGATCCAAGACAAAGGAGAAGTGTATTGCCGTCTCCATTTTTTAACTTTTCAAAATTCCAATCCAAGCCTGCTTCGGCACTTTCCGGGATAAAGATTTCTCCATCATATTCTTTTCTCCCATTGCGATTTTTAGAGTGCTTACATTTAAACCTCGCTTGTCATCTACCTGAAAGAAGGTAAAGCTTAGACTGTTGTTCTTTAATATCCTGAGCATTTCCATATAATTTTTATCTGCCATAACGGAGAAAAAAACCCTTTTCTTGTATCCCGGAAAAAGCATTTCAATTGAGCGAACCAAAGCGGTTACGGCCTGAGGATTATGAGCACCGTCCAAAACAATAAGAGGATTCTTACTTAAGATTTCAAATCGTCCCTTCCATTCCACCGAATATAAGCCAAGTTTTACAGCTTCTTCCGAAATCTTGTAGCCCTGTGCTTTTAAACAATCTACGGCATCACAAATGACCATGGCATTGTCCAGCTGAAAATCACCGAGAAGGGAAAGTGCATAGTCATTACGCTCGCGATAGCTGAAATATTGATATCCGTTTTCCAGAAAAAAAGGAGAAGAATGCAGATGTCGACTGTCAGTAAGAATTAGTTTTGCTTCTTTTTCTTTTGCAACCTTCCGGATTACCTCCAGGACAGATTTCACCTGTCGTAAAACGACAACGGGACGGTTTTTAGCAATAATGCCCGCTTTTTCTCCGGCAATCTTTTCCAAGCTTTTTCCAAGGAGGGCAGTATGTTCCAGTCCGATATGGGCAATAATAGCAAGAAGCTTATCCTCGATCACATTGGTAGAATCCAGACGTCCACCAAGTCCTACTTCTAAAATCAGGAAATCAACCTTCTCCTCGTTGAAATATAAGAATGCAAGAGCGGTTAAAAGGTCAAAATCATTGGGCTTATTCTCCATGAAATGAAGCTCTTCGTGGATGCGTTTTGCATACGTAAGCAGATTCTCATCTTCGATTTCTTTTCCGTCTATTGTAAAGCGCTCATTCACTCTTTCAAGATGAGGAGAAATATATAGACCTGTCTTATAAGATGCGAGACTGAGTATATTTTGCAAGCTTATGCAAATGGAACCCTTTCCATTGCTTCCGGCTACATGAATACATCGAAGAGAGCGTTCCGGATTCCCTAATCTTCTTAAGAGCTCTTTTAAGGGAGAAAAATCACGTTCCATATAAGAGGGAGAATCCGGTTTATGCTTGGTACTTTCCTCTATGTCGGATGTCCCGAGAGCTTCCATACACTCTTCCCAGGTCATGAATTCAACTCCGTCACACGAAACCTTTTCTCTAAGAAGTAAACCATAAACTGAATGGTAAAGAATTGCATAGCGCCGTTAATTCCCACCTGAATCAATCTGGTCAGCATGATGGGAAGAAGAGGTGAGCCGGAGTTGATGGAAATCCATAAGCTGTTTAAGAGAAGACTGCAAACAAGCTGGGTTAGAAGAACGGCAAGAAAGATAGAAAGACTGCTCTTGTTGCGTTTTAAAATTGTAGCAAAAATAAAGGCGGAGAGGGCAATGGAGAAGGTATATCCCGGGAAATAGGGGTAGCTGGATAAAGCAAGACTACCGATAATATCGGCAAGAGCAGCCACTGTCACTGACTCCCATGTACCGAAATACAATGCGGCAAAAAGCATCGGGATGAAACCGAAACCGATTCGGATATTCCATGCATTAATGGAAAATATTCTGGTAAGAACTACTTGTAAAGCGATAAGCATGGAAAGTGTAATCATTTTTTTCGTTGTTGAGTTTTGTAAATCCATAATTCGTCCCCTTTTTCAATAAAAATTGAAGATACGACTGCATAGTATCTTAGACGACCGCGTTTGTAAAGGATAAATCTCTACAGATTATAAGTAAGTGTTTTTTGCGCTGTAAAAAATACTATTCCCGCTTTTTCAGTACTTGTAAAACTGTTATATCAGGAATAAACTAAACAAGTTTTAATTAGGAGGAATGTGTATGAAATTAATTCGGCAAACTCTATGGATTATATTTTTCACTTTCATAGGTGAGATTTTGAATAAACTTTTACCTCTCCCTGTTCCTGCAGGGGTTTACGGTTTGGTTTTAATGCTTATTTTTTTAATGAGAGGTCTTATTCGTCTGGACGAAGTGGAGGTTGCGGGGGATTTTCTTCTGGAAACAATGAGTATCATGTTTTTACCCGCTGCAGTGGGAATTATGACTGTAACCAAGCTTTTGCTCCCGGTTCTCTTACCTTATACGGTAATTATTTTCTTTTCCACGTTTCTTGTAATTTCCGTCACGGGTCTCTCTGCAGAGTTTATTCTTCGCAGAACGGAATCAAAGGAAGATAAGTTGAAGGAAAAGCTTTCAGCGGAAGTAGCTATGGACAAGAAAGAAAAGCAGAAAGAGGAGCTGGTATCTTTGCTTCTTGAAGATGCAAAAAGCGGTTTAAAGGATTTGGAGGGATAAGAAATGAAAGAATTGATTTTTAGCTCGGAGCATTTCGGCTTCGTACTGAGTATCTTTATTTTTCTTCTTTCGATACAGATTAAAGTGAAGTTTAAATCGGAGCTTTTAAATCCTCTACTTCTTTCCACAATCATTATCGTGGCAATATTGGTTTTATTTCGAATTCCTTATAAGGAGTATCAGAAAGGAGCAGATCTGTTAAGTTATTTTTTGACACCGGCAACAGTCTGCCTGGCCATTCCGCTTTATAAGCAGATATCTCTTTTGAAAAACAATTTTAAAGCTGTTTTTTTTAGCGTTTTACTTGGAACACTTACTTCTTTGGGAAGCATTCTGTTTTTGGGACTTCTGTTTCGACTTAAATCGGAACATATTTTTACTTTACTTCCGAAGTCTATTACGACAGCAATCGGAATAGGGGTTTCCGAGGCAAGCGGTGGCTATGTAAATCTCACCGTTGCTGCCATCGTGATTACCGGTATTTTGGGAAGCATACTTTCCGATTTGATTTTTCGAATTCTTCCGATTCGTCATCCTATTGCAAAAGGTCTTGCGCTGGGAACCGGATCCCATGCTATCGGCACGGCAAAGGCTTTGGAATATGGAGAGGTGGAAGGCGCTATGTCTTCTCTTGCAATTGTCTTAGCGGGAATATTTACGGTTATCTTTGTACCCATCATAACGGCAGTATTTTTCTAAAAAACGGATATTTAAAGAAGTTATCCATTTTTGTAAGAAAAAAGAGAGGTTCTTTTTTCATACTTTGTTAAAATAAAAAGAACTGAATTTCTACAAACTTATGGGGGAGAAGAATGAAAAAGAATATACGAATTGCCTTTATTTTACTTTTGTTTTCAGCTATTTTTGTTTTTAAGGGCTTTGCAGACGGTCCCGATTTGGACGACAAGCAGGCGGTGCTTTCCGGACCGGGAATGAACCTTGGGAAGGGAGAACAAGAACAGTCTTCCGTAAATGTACCGGAGTCGGCTTTCCAAGTTTACTCCGGCGTCTTATCAGGGGAAGAGATTCCTTTGCCTTCCGACTATGCTTTTTCTTCTTATGAATTTTACGGCTATAATGAGCTGTCCTCCGACTTGATGAAATTAAAAGAGACTTATCCGACTATGCAGTTGGATTCTCTCGGAAAAACGGTAGATGGCAGAGAACTGTACCGGGTAATTGTTGGGAATCCGAATGCTCCTAAGAAAATCTTGGTTCATGCAGGGATTCATGCACGAGAATACATAGTTTGTAAAGTGGCTATGCGACAAATAGCAAGTCTTTTGGAGATGCAAAAGACAGGGAAAACATATGGAGGTAAGTCTATAGCGCAGATGCTTGAAAATACCTGTATTCATTTCGTTCCTATGGTAAATCCGGACGGAATTTCTCTTGTGCAGTACGGGATAGGCGGTATAGGATCGGAAGCATTGCGTGCTTCCATTATGGATATGGCTAAGAGGGAAAATGTAACGGATTATGCAAGTTATTTTCGTCTCTGGAAAAATAATGCAAGAGGTGTAAACCTCAATAAGAATTTCGATGCCAATTGGGAACAAACAGTAGATCGCAAAGGCTATCCGTCTAAGGATGAGTATAAGGGAAGTGCCGCAGAGTCTGAAATGGAATCCAAGGCACTGGCTGATCTGCAACGCAAGGAGAATTTTAAATGTACCTTAAGCTATCATACTCAAGGTGAAGTAATTTACTGGTATTTTGGGGAGGGCTCCTATGTCAATGACGCCAGAAGATTAGCGGAAATTGTACATAAGAACTCCAACTATGCCATAATAGATTATTATAATGAGAATCATGCGGGCGGATTTAAGGATTTTACGGAAAGAAAACTGAATGTTCCTTCGGTAACAATAGAGTGCGGAAAAGGAACAAGTCCTGTTCCGGAACAGCAGATTGATAAGATTTGGAAGGAACAAAAGGGCATTTTACCGGATCTTTTGTTTGACTATTCAAAATAAGTTTTCTTGCTTCAAGAAAGGAAATAGTATGGCAAAAGAATTATGGAGAGCGGGGAATATGCTCTACCCTGTTCCGGCGGTCTTGGTGAGCTGCCAAAATAAAGCGGGAGAGAGCAATATGATAACCATTGCATGGACGGGTACGGTATGCTCAGACCCTCCCATGCTTTCCATATCTGTACGAAAAAATAGAGCATCTCATTCAATGCTTATGGAAACGGGGGAATTTGTTGTAAATCTCCCTACCGAAGGAATGGTGAAGGAGCTGGATAAGGCGGGAGTTCTTTCCGGGAAAAATGTCAATAAATGGGAGCTTCTCCATTTGCATCCCGAAAAGGCAAGCACTGTATCCGTGCCTTTAATTTCCGAATGTCCCGTGAATATTGAATGTAAGGTAGAGCAGGTTTTAGAGCTGGGAAGCCACGATATGTTTTTAGGAAAAGTTATGGCGGTTCATGTTGAGAGCAGTTTGCTGGATACAAAAGGACGTCTGCAGCTGGAAAAAGCAAAACTCCTAAGCTATTCTCACGGACAATACTATTCTTGGGGAAATGTATCGGAAGCTTCGGCTTTTCCGTGAGAAAGAGGAAATAGTTTAGTTCCGTGCTTTAGAAGTAATAATTATGATAAATAAATCTATGCCGGCACGAATGAAAAAAGATTCGTGTCGGCATTTTCCATAAAAGAAATACATAGATAATTTAATTCTCTTTGTGGTATAATACCTTGATTAAATGCGATATTAGGTATATAAGTGCTTTGTCGGGGGAGACTCGAAGGAAGTCTTGTATTAGAAAGCAGGAGGAGAAGATGGCAGAGGAGAATCGTTCTTTTACGGATGAGAGTACGAATTTAGAGCCGGAGTCCAAGAATTTTATTGAGAATTTTATTGATGAGGATTTAAAAGAGGGAAAAGTAAAGGAAATCAAAACTCGTTTTCCCCCGGAACCGAACGGTTATTTACATATTGGACACGCAAAGTCTATTTTACTAAACTACGGTATCGCGCAGGAATATAACGGTACCTTTAATTTGCGTTTTGATGATACGAATCCTGTAAAAGAAAAGACCGAGTTTGTCGATAGTATTCGTAAGGATGTGGAATGGCTCGGAGCAGATTTTGAAAACAGGATGTTTTTTGCATCGGATTATTTCCCCATTATGTATGAAAAGGCAGTTTTTTTGATTCAAAAAGGAAAGGCCTTTGTAGATGATTTAACTGCTGAGGAGATTAAGGAATATCGCGGAGATTATAATACTCCCGGTAAGGAAAGTCCTTATCGCAATCGTTCAATAGAAGAAAACCTTCGTTTATTTACCGAAATGAAGGAAGGAAAATATCAGGACGGAGAGAAGACTCTTCGTGCAAAGATTGATATGGCCAGCCCCAATATCAATATGCGTGATCCGATTCTCTACCGCGTATCTCACATGAGCCATCACAATACAGGGGATGAGTGGTGTATTTATCCCATGTATGATTTTGCACACCCTATCGAAGATGCGGTAGAGGGAATCAGCCATTCCCTTTGCACCTTGGAATTTGAAGATCACAGACCGCTGTATGACTGGGTGGTGCAGGAGTGTGAGTTCCCCTTCCCGCCGAGACAGATTGAGTTTGCAAAGCTTTACCTGACGAACGTAGTAACGGGAAAGCGCTATATTAAAAAGCTCGTAGAAGATAAGATAGTAGACGGTTGGGACGATCCCCGACTGGTAACCATTGCCGCTTTAAGAAGAAGGGGCTATACAAAGGAAAGCTTGGCACAGTTTGTGAAGCTTTCCGGTATTTCCAAGGCCCAGTCTTCCAGTGACTATTCCCTTTTAGAGTACTGCATTCGTGAGGATTTGAAATTAAAGAAACCTCGTTATATGGCGATTCTTGATCCGATTAAGCTAGTTATTGATAACTATGAGGGCGAGGGAGAAATCCTCAGCATTCCGAATAACTTGGAGAATGAAGATTTAGGCGAGAGAGAAGTCCATTTCTAAAGAGCTTTATATCGAAAGAGACGACTTTATGGTAGATCCGCCCAAGAAATACAAGAGACTTACCATGGAAAATGAAGTTCGTCTTATGGGGGCCTATTTTGTGAAGGCTGTTTCCTATGAATGTGATGAAGAAGGAAATGTTACGGTTGTGCATTGCACTTATGATCCCGCGACAAAGTCCGGTTCCGGATTTAGCGAGAGAAAAGCCAAGGGAACGATTCATTGGGTAGATGCAAAAACTGCTTTTACTGCCGAGGTTCGTCTTTATGAGCAGCTGATTGATGAGGAAAAAGGAAAACTGAATGCAGACGGAAGCCTGAATTTTAACCCGAATTCTCTTACAGTAAAGAACTGTTATCTAGAGAAGATTTTGGAATCTGCGGAGCCTTTGGAAAGCTTCCAATTTGTTCGAAACGGTTATTTCTGTGTGGATTGTAAGGATTCCACAGAAGGACATCCTATATTTAACAGAATTGTATCTTTGAAATCGAGTTTCAAAGTAAATTAACATAGAGGTGTTCATTGAAATATATTAACCGAAGTATATTTATCAATGTTAATTAAATCATCTTTTCATAAAGGATGTAAGGAGGAAGAACATGGCAAAAAAATTTGGTTCTCTGGTATTTTTGGCTGCTGTTGCAGGCGCTGCTGCAGGCGTGGTTTCCTATCTTTATAAGTATCAGAAATTCTCAGAGGAAGTGGATCAGGATTTTACGGATGTCGTGGATTCTGCAATGGAGGTGAAGGATTCTGCAAAACGTTCTTATACGATTTTAAAGGATTCCAGAACAAAGGAAGATTTAAAGCGGTAGCGAAGGATCTCGGTTTTGCGGCAAAGAATCTTGCTATGGATACCAAGAACCTTGCCGTTGATGCAGGAAAGGATGCATATAAGGCAGTTCGTGAAGCCTTTGATAAGAAGAAAAGTGAGTTCATGGATGATGAAGAATCCGTCGACAGCGAAGATGTGGATGTGGAGTTTTACTACGATGATGATGTAGTGGACAGTAAAGAGAACAAAGAAGTTCAGGACGAGAATACCGGAAACGCTGACACAAAGAAGTTGGAAGATTCCGTGAAAGAAGAAGGATCCGGTCTTGTTGTTACGGAAGAGGTGTAAGATGGAAAAGATAACGAGTTTTACCATTGATCATACCCGTCTTTTTCCGGGAGTTTATGTATCAAGAAAAGACAAGGTTGGAACGGAGATTGTAACAACCTTTGACTTACGCTTTACGAAGCCGAATACGGAGCCTGCAATGGAAAATGCGGCAATGCATGCCATAGAGCATCTTGCGGCCACTTATCTCAGAAATGACGAGGAGTGGAAGGAAAGAGTGCTGTACTTTGGACCAATGGGCTGTCGTACCGGATTCTATCTTCTTCTAAAAGGAGATTTGGAAAGTAAGGATATTCAGAAATTATTGATTTCCTGTTTTTCCTTCATCGGAGGATTTGAAGGAGATATTCCCGGTGCCACTGCGCATGACTGTGGAAATTTCCGTGATATGAATCTTCCTGTTGCCAAGTGGTGGAGTATTAAGTATCTGGAAGAAGTTTTAGAGAAATTAAGCTTTAATAATACGCATTATCCCGCGTGAATTAAAACTTATAAATAAGGAGTATAAGGGAATGGGAATCAAGATAAATACACACTACCAGGAAGTCAAAGAGAGTTATCTTTTTGCGGAAATAGCAAAGCGTATTCGTATCTGGCAGGAGAGTCATCCTGAAAAGGCGGATAAGCTGATTCGTATGGGAATTGGAGATGTTACAAGGCCTCTACCTAAGGAAGTCGTGAAGGCACTGAAAGAAGCTTCGGATGAGATGGGCGTTGCAGAAAGCTTCCACGGCTACGGTCCGGAGCAGGGCTATGATTTTCTGAGAGAAAAGATTCAGGAATATTACAAGAGTTTTTCTGTAGATTTGGAAAAAGAAGAGATTTTTATTTCTGACGGTGCAAAGTCTGACCTTGGGAATATACTGGACCTTTTTGACAGAGGAATTACTGCTTTGGTTACCGATCCGGTTTATCCTGTATATGTTGACACAAATATCATGCAGGGAAATAAACTTCTTTATGCACGTGCAGGAGAAGAAAATGGATTTTTACCCATGCCGGATCCTTCCGTAAAGGCGGATTTGATTTACCTTTGTTCTCCGAATAATCCGACAGGTGCCGTATATGACCGTACAGGACTTACGGCTTGGGTGAACTATGCTAAGGAGAAAAATGCGGTAATTCTTTTTGATGCAGCTTATGAATGCTTTGTGGAAGGGGATTTACCCCATTCTATCTATGAGATTCCCGGGGCTAAGAATTGTGCTATTGAGTTCTGTTCCTTCTCCAAGAAAGCAGGCTTTACCGGGACAAGATGCGGATATACCGTTGTACCGGATAGTCTTGTTTGGAGGACAGTCTCTTAGAAAGATGTGGTTGAGGAGGCAGACTACAAAGTTCAATGGTGTTTCTTATATTGTGCAAAAGGCTGCTGCTGCGGTCTTTACGGAGCACGGTGCAAAAGAGATAGACGAGAATATCAACTATTACAAAGAAAATGCCAAGATGATTATGAAAACGCTCGACGAGTTGGGAATCTACTATACCGGAGGAAAGAATTCTCCCTATGTTTGGATGAAGTGTCCGAATGGTCTTCGTTCTTGGGATTTCTTTGATAAGCTTCTGGAGGAAATCTATGTAGTAGGAACTCCGGGAGCTGGATTTGGGGAAGCGGGAGAGGGATATTTCCGTTTGACTGCTTTTTCTACGCAGGAAAAAACAAAAGAAGCGATGGAGAGATTAAAGATTTTGCTTGCTAAATAGTTTCTAAATTAGAGAAATATTTATTTTTTGGACTTATAATCATAAAATATTGTCCTATAACCCCCAATATTGAAAGATGCAAAAAAACCGAGCTGACATGCAGCTCGGTTTCTATCTTTACTATAGATTGATTAGCTAATCCAGATTCCGTTGGAATCAACACGATATCCGTCAGGAGTAACCTTATTAACATAAAGAGATCCTACAGGCTGGTTTTCCATTTTCTGTGCAGAGAAATAGTACCAACACTTGTTCAGGAACTGCCAACCGGTTACCATACGACCGTTATCACCGATAAAGTACCACTGGTGCTGGTTAACAATCCAACCCTTAATGGGAGCACCGTTTTGGTTGCTTACAAAAGACCAAGAGCCGTCTCTGTTTGCTACCCAATGTCCATCAGTTTCAGCTGCATTTGTACTGGAACCTCCCCAAGCTATAGCACCCTCTCTAGCAAAAACTGGCATTACGGATGCTGTAGAAAGCATAGCGATTAATCCGGCAACAAGAATTTTCTTCTTCATAAAACGAACCTCCAAATGATTTTTGCAACTTTTTTCTAAATGTTACGAGGAAACTTGCTAGTTCCATCTATGATTATACAAAAAAACAATAAATTTACAAGAAAAAAATAATTTTGCTTTTTATCAAAATTTTATTATTTTTTAATAAAAACAACGTGACTTATTCAATTCATTGTTCACGAAAACTTCACAGGATAATTTAGCACTCAATACTTGACACTGCTAATAGCTGACATTATAATTTCTAGTGTTGTTAAGATTTATACGTGATTGCAGAGGATGCAGATTAGCAAGGAGGTAAGCAATGAAATTAGTTCCATTATTTGATAAAGTTGTTTTAGAGAAGGAAAAGATGGAAGAAACCACGAAGAGCGGTATTGTCCTTCCCGGACAGGATGACAAGGAAAAGCCGGGACAGGCTGTTGTGGTTGCTGTAGGACCCGGTGGCGTAGTAGACGGTAAGGATATTACAATGCAGGTGAAGAAGGGGCAGCATGTTTTGTTCTCCCGTTATGCAGGTACAGAGGTAGAGCTTGAAGGTAAGAAGTATACCGTAGTAAAGCAAAGTGATATTTTGGCTATTGTAGAGTAACTATAGCGGTTGATTTTAAGAATGGATTTACGGACTTTGATGTTTGAAATTGTATAAATAGAGAAATTTGTATAAAACGAAAGCAAGAAGATTAGCGGAGGAATATTCCGCACAAGGAGGTTTATATGGCTAAGGAAATTAAATATGGAGTAGAGGCTAGAAAGGCTTTGGCTGCCGGTGTGGATGCCGTTGCCAATACCGTGAAAGTAACTTTGGGACCAAAGGGAAGAAATGTGGTTCTTGACAAGTCCTTCGGTTCACCGCTTATCACAAACGACGGTGTTTCCATTGCAAAGGAAATTGAATTAAAGGATCCGTATGAGAATATGGGAGCACAACTGGTTCGTGAAGTGGCATCCAAGACCAATGATGTAGCCGGTGACGGAACGACTACTGCAACAGTTCTTGCACAAGCTATTGTTAGTGAAGGGTTGAAGAATCTTGAAGCAGGAGCTAATCCCATCGTTTTAAGAAAGGGAATTAAGAAGGCGGTTCTTGCTGCTGTTGAAAGCATTCAGAAGCAGAGCTCCAAGGTAAAGGGGAAGGACCAGATTGCGAAGGTTGCCGGCATTTCTGCAGGAGATAGTGCTGTAGGAGAGATGGTTGCCGATGCTATGGAGAAGGTATCGAAAGACGGCGTAATTACCATTGAAGAGTCCAAGACCATGCAGACCGAGCTGGACCTTGTAGAAGGTATGGAATTTGACCGCGGCTATATCAGTGCATACATGAGCACCGATATGGAGAAGATGGAAGCCAATCTGGACGATCCGTATATTCTGATTACCGATAAGAAGATTTCCAACATTCAGGATATTCTTCCTCTCCTTGAGCAGGTCGTTAAGACCGGTGCAAAGCTTCTGATTATTGCGGAAGATATTGAGGGTGAGGCATTAACCACCTTGATTGTCAACAAGTTAAGAGGTACCTTCAACGTAGTTGCTGTGAAGGCTCCGGGCTATGGCGACAGAAGAAAGGAAATGCTGAAAGACATTGCCATCTTAACCGGCGGTGAGGTGATCTCCGAGGAACTTGGCTTAGACTTAAAGGATGCTACGATTGAGCAATGCGGTAGAGCTAAGTCTGTTAAGGTAAGTAAGGAAAAGACCACTCTTGTAGAAGGTTTAGGAAAGAAGAAAGAGATTAACGATCGAATTGCCCAGATCAGAGGACAGATTGAGACAACTACTTCCGACTTCGATAAAGAAAAGTTACAGGAAAGACTCGCTAAGCTTTCCGGCGGTGTAGCTGTTATCCGTGTAGGTGCTGCAACAGAGACGGAGATGAAGGAAGCAAAACTTCGTATGGAAGATGCTTTGAATGCTACTCGTGCTGCTGTGGAAGAGGGCGTTATCGCAGGTGGCGGATCTGCTTATATTCATGCGCAGGCTGCTGTAGAGAAGGTAGTAGAGAAGCTTGAAGGAGATGAGAAGACCGGTGCAAGAATTGTTTTAAAGGCTCTGGAAGCACCGATGTTCACAATTGCTTATAATGCAGGCTTAGAGGGTGCTGTAATCGTTAATAAGGTAAAGGAAAGCAAGCTGAACTTCGGTTTCGATGCTTATAAGGAAGAGTATGTAAATATGATGGATGCAGGTATCATTGATCCGGCTAAGGTTGCAAGAACTGCATTACAGAATGCCGCATCGGTTTCCGCATCTCTTCTGACCACAGAGTCCGTAGTGGCTGAGATCAAGGAAGCGCAGCCCGCAATGCCTCAGGTTCCCGGCGGAATGGGCGGAATGATGTATTTCCTTTGACTTTTGCAGACGTAGAAGGAGATTTTCCCATGGAAAACTATATTGAGCATCTTGTTAAAGGGAAAAAAGGAACGAAAGAATATATGGAAAGGGGAGTGGCAATAGCTCTCCCCTTTCTTTTCGTTTTTATTCTTTCTTTATTTTCTATTCCTCTTTTATTCTGTGTTATTTCACTTCCTATATCCTATTTTCTGTGGACAAGAAGTGACAAAGAATATGAGTACCTTTATATGGCGGGAGATTTGAGTGTTGATGTTGTTTACTACAAGAGCAGTAGGAAGAAACTGATACAATGCGGTAAGGAAGAAGTGCTGGAGATTCGACCCTTTAGTGAGGAGACAAAAGAGCAGTACCAAAGGAGCGGAGCAGCTGTTTTAGATCTTGCCGGTTTCGGAGAAAATCCGCATTATTTTTACTTAGTACAAAAAGAAGGGAAGAGGACTGTGCTTCTTTTGGATTGCCCTGAAAAGTTGATAAAGGAAATGCAGCTTTATTCCCGTGAAAAGTGGATCCGGTAATTAATATACAAAAAGAAAAAGCATAAAAAGATAAGTATTAGAATATGCAAATATAAGAAGAGTAGGAGCAAAGAATGAAGGATTTCGTAAGAGTAGCGGCAGTGAGTCCGAATGTAAAGGTAGCAGATCCGTTTTATAATGTGGAGGAGATGCTGAAATGGGCTAAGGAGGCGGAAAAGGAAGCTGTCTCTCTTTTGGTATATCCGGAGCTTTCCGTCTCCGGCTATACTGCAAATGATTTGCTTCTGCAGGAAAGTCTGCAAGAGGCCTGTAAAAAGGCTTTAAAAATATTTTCTGTGAAAACGAAGAAAAGTCCTGTGCTCTTTGTCATCGGATACCCGCTGGTTCATAAAGGAAAGCTGTTTAATACAGCGGTAGTTATGCAGGGAGGTATGATTCTGGGAATTGTGCCGAAAAGACATCTTCCGAATCATAGTGAGTTTTATGAGGAGCGTTATTTCCAAGAAGGAAGAGAGGAAGTGGAGTGGATTCAGGATTTTTAGAAAAGGATGGAGATATTCCGTTCGGAATGCACCTACACTTTATTGCAGATCATGACGAACGCTTCCGCCTTGCGGTGGAAATCTGCGAAGATCTTTGGGTACCGAATCCTCCCTCTGTTACGCATTGCCTGATGGGGGCAACAGTTATTGCCAATACTACGGCTTCCGATGCACTTATTAAAAAAAATGACAGCAGAAGAGCTCTTGTGCAGCATTCCAGCGGTTGTTTGCATAATGCCTATGTCTATACCAGCGCGGGACCGTCCGAATCTACGCAGGATATGGTTTTTTCTGCTCACAGCATGGTTGCAGAGAATGGAAAAATTCTTGCGGAATCTCCACGCTTTTATGAGGGGATGACTTTTGGGGAGATTGATTTATCCGTTTTATGGAGAGAGAGAATCAAGCAAAACACCTTTGAAACCGTGGAGGAAAATGCTGTGCAGGTTCCCTTTACCTTGTTTAAAGCAGATTATCTTGCACAGGGTATTTCCGTAAAGCAACTGGACGAGGTTGAACGAAAAGCGGGAACAAGGAGAGGTTTAACTGGCGAGAAGGCCGGTGCTGAGGAAGTGGAATCGTGCAAGAAAGAAAAGAGACTGATCTTAAAGCGATTTATCAATCCGATGCCTTTTCTTCCGGTGGATAGTTCCAAGGACTTTGAACGTGGAGAGGAAATTCTCAGTATTCAGGCGCATGGTCTAAAGAAAAGACTTCAACATATTGGAGCTAAAAAGGTAATTTTGGGACTTAGCGGAGGTTTAGATTCCACTTTGGCGCTTTTTGTTGCTGTAAAATGTTTTCAGCTTTTGGGATATGATTTAAAGAACATTATTGCTGTAACTATGCCGTCTTTCGGAACAAGTGAAATTACGCATAGTAATGCTTTGGAATCGGCAAGGATTCTCGGTACCGATATGCGGGAGATTCCTATTCATGATGCGGTTTTACAGCATTTTAAGGACATCTCTTATGATGAAAATAAAAGAGATGTAGTTTATGAGAATGCGCAAGCTAGGGAGCGTACACAGATTCTGATGGATCTTGCAAATAAGGAGGGGGCACTTTTAATCGGGACAGGAGATTTATCGGAGTCTGCTTTAGGTTTTTCCACTTATAATGGAGACCACATGTCTATGTATAGTGTGAACTGTGATGTACCAAAAACTGCTATACCGCTTATATTGCATAGCTTTGTAAAGGACTTGGAGGATGCCTCCAAAGATAAAAAGGAAAAAGGAGCAGGTAGAAGAGCTTAAGAAAACAGTGGAGAAGATTATTCATGTACCGGTTAGTCCGGAGCTTATGCCTCCTAATGAAAAAGGGGAAATTCAGCAAAAGACGGAGGAAATATTGGGACCCTATGCATTACATGATTTCTTCCTCTATATGCATCTTCGCTACGGCTTTTCGGCAAAAAAAGTCTTTTTCCTTGCCTGTCATGCATTTTCAAAGGAAAACCTGAAGTATTATAGTAGGGATGCTGAGGAAATAGCATATACTCCGGTGCAGATTTTGAATTGCTTGAAAATATTCTATAAAAGATTTTTTGCACAACAGTTTAAACGTTCCTGTACACCGGATGGCCCAAAGGTGGGAAGAATCGGTCTTTCTCCCCGCGGAGACTTACGGCAGGCCAGTGATGCATCCTCTCAAATATGGCTGAAAGAGTTGGAAGAAATTGAATCCAGCTTATAGACGAAGAAAAGAAACTTTGTTATACTCTTAATTCAAAGTAGTATTGTGGGTAGGGTCTGCGATACACCTATGGCTTATCAGAAAGACAGGTAGGGGATGCGAAGAATTGATTCACCTGCAAATGCATTGCTTAAAGAGATTCGAGAGCTTGGTAAGAAGGCCAAAAAAAGAAGAGAGGAAGGATATTTTGTTGGAGAGGGAGAACGCTTATTAAGGGATTTGCCTCTTTCTTCTCTTGTACAGATATTTTTAGGGGAAGATTATCGCGGAGAACTTCCGCATGGACTTTCCAAAGAGGATGAGCGGATCATTTTACTGAGTAAGCGAGCTATGGAGAGTATTTCCAATACGGAAAGTCAGCAGGGGATTGTGGCAAAGCTGAAGATCCCGACGGAAAAGAAGGCGGAGGGAGATTTTTTTCTTCTACTTGAGGATATACAGGATCCCGGAAATCTTGGGACCATATTTAGAACAGCGGAGGCTGCGGGCGTTTCTCATATTTTCCTGAGCAAGAACTGTACAGATCTTTTCAGTCCGAAGGTTTTGCGCTCCACCATGGGTTCTCTTTTCCGTGTTCCATTTAGTATTGGGAATCTTTTATCCACGGTAGAAGAGCTGAAGAAAAAAGGCGTTACATTTTATGCTATGCATCTTGCGGGAAGGGAATACTTTTACGAGAGTGATTTTTCTTCTTCCTCCGCCTTTATGTTAGGAAATGAGGGAAACGGTCTAAGTGATGAACTGAGCCGTTTAGCGGATGAAAAAATTCGGATTCCGATGATGGGAAGTATTGAGTCTTTAAACGTTGCTACAGCAGGGAGTATTGTAATGTATGAAGTGTATAGACAAAGAGCAAAGGGGATAGAGAAGCTATCTTCCGGGAGGAATTGTTGATGAATGGCAAGTCTCGCGGGAAGATTCCCAGCCATAATTTAGATATTTTGTACGGTGTTATCGCTTTGCTGATTTTTATTATGGCTGTAATGGCGCTTAGTAATCCGGATGAAAACAAAGTGCTTTTTCCTTTTATCTTTTTCTTTGCCTTTGTTTTACGAAGTATTAATTTTATGCAAAGAAGAGCGGAAGAAGGAAAAGAAAAATATTTTCAACTGGCATTGTGTTTTGCTTTATTGGTGCTTAGCGTTGTTTCCGGCATCAGCCTTTGGACTTAGTCCTAAAGAAAGGAATTTAACTTGGATAGAGAAGAATTAGAGAAAATCATCGAAACATTAATGAGTAAAGCGAAGGGGAACAAGAACTCCATCGATATGGGTGAGGTTCAGGACATGGTAAAAGACCTGTCTCTCACGGAAGAACAGATGGAGAGTTTTCTACTTCTTTTGGAAAATAAAGGTCTCGAAGTAATTCCTACTGTTGATGAGGACGCCCTAAAGAAACTGGAAAAAGGCGTGGAGAAGGAAGATACGGAGGATGAGCTTCTTGCCCTTGAAGACGAAGACTTTCTAAGGAAGAGGATGGCGAAGATATTGATTTAGATGCGGTTGATCTTCTGGAAGGAATCGGAACGGAAGATCCTGTTCGCATGTATCTTAAGGAAATCGGTACTGTCCCCCTTCTTACAGCGGAAGAAGAATATTCTCTTGCTATGAAGAAGCAGGAAGGAGACGAGTATGCTAAGCAGAGACTGATTGAAGCCAATCTCCGTCTTGTTGTTTCCATTGCTAAACGCTATACAGGGCGAGGCATGAGCTTCTTGGATTTAGTCCAGGAAGGAAACTTGGGTCTCATTAAAGGCGTAGAAAAGTTTGATCCGGAGAAGGGATTCAAGCTTTCCACCTATGCAACTTGGTGGATTCGTCAATCCGTAACACGTGCTTTAGCCGATCAGGCAAGAACTATCCGTGTGCCGGTACATATGGTAGAAACCATCAACAAGATGTCCAAGATGCAGAGAAAGTTAACGCTGGAGCTTGGCTACGAGCCTTCAGTAAAGGAGCTTGCAGAGCATCTTGATATGACAGAGGAAAAGGTGCAGGAAATCATGCAGATTGCAAGAGAACCGGCATCTTTGGAAACCCCAATCGGAGAGGAAGATGATTCCAACTTAGGAGATTTTGTGGCGGATGCCAATGTTTTATCTCCGGAGGGAAATGTGGAATCCGTTATGTTAAGAGAGCATATTGACAGCCTTTTGGACGATTTAAAGGAAAGAGAAAGACAGGTTATTGTTCTTCGTTTCGGATTAGAGGACGGACATCCGAGAACCCTCGAAGAAGTGGGAAGAGAATTTAATGTAACGCGTGAGCGTATTCGCCAGATTGAAGCAAAGGCCCTTAGAAAGCTTAGAAATCCGGTTCGTTCCAAGCGTATACGAGATTTCCTGCAGTAAGATATTTATGAGTGGTAAAAAGAATTATGAGCTCCTGATGGAAGCGGTCATAAGGGAGAATAGTGGAAGATCTAAGCCGAAGCTCTTACTTCATGCCTGTTGTGCTCCCTGTTCTACGGCTGTGCTGGAGTCCCTTGTAGATTTTTTTGATATTACCTTGTTCTTTTACAATCCAAACATTGAAAATGGGACAGAATTTCAACGTCGAGCAGATGAGTGTAAAAGATTGGTAAAGGAAATGGGACTTCCCATTCACTGTATCGTGACCAGCTATATACATAGGGAGTTTTTAGACATTGCCAAAGGACTGGAAAAGGAACCGGAAAGAGGCGAGAGATGTACAGCCTGTTTTCAGCTTCGTTTGGAGGAGACTGCAGCTTTCGCTTCGCGATGGAATAAGGAAAACCCGGAAAATTCCTTTGATTATTACTGTACCAGCTTAAGTATTTCTCCTCTAAAGGATGCAGAAAGGCTCAATAGGCTGGGAATGGAAATTGGGAAAAATTACGGTATTCCCTTCCTGCCATCCGACTTTAAAAAGAAAGGACGCTACCTGCGTTCGGTTGAACTTTCGAAGCAATATGAGCTTTACAGACAGGACTACTGCGGTTGTGAATTCTCTAAGGCGGAGAGTCTTCGCAGAAACAGGGAAAAAGAGAGTATTCAGTAAATTTTTGGAATACGAAAGTGTAAAAACGTAGAATCAAGAGAATAGGAATGAGTATAGAATAGTTCAGAGTACGAAAAAAAAGGGGGAAATATGGTAAGTGCAGAAGTGAAAATTATCAATGAGTCCGGGCTGCATCTTCGTCCCGCGGGTGTTTTAACACAGACCTGTATTCGCTTTAAGAGTGAAATCATACTCTATTATGGGGAAAGAAAGATTATTGGAAAGTCTGTTTTAAATGTCATGGCTGCCGGTGTAAAGAAGGGGAGTACTGTGAGAGTGGAATGCAACGGTGTTGATGAAGAAGATGCTTTAAAGGCTGTGTTAGAAGCAATTTCTACAGGTCTGGGAGAGGGAACAAGCGTTCCGGAATCTTTGTTCTAAAGGCGGGTTATAGGACAAAACGTGTTGATGAAAACCGCTCTACAGCTAGATAAATAAAGGCTGTAGGGCGGTTCAATCTTTTTCAAAACAACTTTAAGGGTGGACAAAACGTGTTGATAAAAATGCTGTAAGTCCTTGTGCAGTAACGAGTTATGAGGGTTTAATCTTCCTTGAAACCATACTCCTTGGAGGAAGATGAAATGAATCAAATAAATTGCCCTATTTGCGGAAAGAGATGTGTTAAATCAGGAAAGACCAATGCCGGCTCTCAAAGGTGGTTATGCAAAGCATGTAAGAGTTCTTTCACGCATAAGATTGATAATAACTCAAAGGAATTGAAGAGCTTTTTAGAGTGGCTATTCGGCAAAGAGGCACAATCCACCATGCCTGGAGAAGGAAGGAGTTTCAGAAGAAAAACTGCTAAATTTTGGGATATATGGACAATGCCTCCTAAGATAGAAATCTCCGGGGATGTCTTATTTTTAGATGGTATATATCTTGGGCGAAAGGCATGTATACTCATTTGCTGTGATGAAAAAAATGTGCTTGGATGGTACCTCTGCAGATATGAACATGCAGGTGCATGGATCGCTCTTATGAAGCGTATAGCAGAACCAAGAATGGTTGTTTCAGACGGGGGAACCGGCTTTGGAAAAGCACTAAAGCAAATATGGCCTAATGCCAAGCATCAAAGGTGTATATTCCATGTGTTCTGTCAGATAAAGCGTTATACAACTTCAAGGCCAAATACTATGGCGGGTATAGAACTTTATTCTTTGGCTAAAGATCTCTTAAAAATAGAAAACAAAAACGAAGGTGGAAACTGGGTGAAACGCTTTGTGGACTGGATTAAGAAATACCAGGAATTCCTTAGTGCAATGACTATAGATGAGTATGGGAATAAAAGACCAACACATGAAAGACTACTAAAAGCAGAAAGGTCCTTACTAAGACTCATTCGAGAGAATACTCTATTTACATATCTTGATGATGAATTAACTACTAGTTTTTCTACGCCATCAACGAATAATAGAATAGAGGGTGGCATTAATTCGCGTCTTAGGGAAATGCTAAGAAATCATAGAGGGTTATCGATAGAAAGAAGAATAAAAGCGGTCTTCTGGTGGTGTTATATGCACTCTCCAGAGCCGCTTTCTTCGACTGAAATATTAAATATAATGCCAACTGATAAAAGCATTGCAAGGCTTTATAAAAAGATGAATGAGAAACAGAGGTTAGAAAAAAGCCTTTCCATTTGGGGTGATGCTATTGTGTGGAGCGATCTCCATAACGAGAATAAAACATTCATTGATTGGGATTAGCCATCAACACGTTTTGTCCTATAACTCTAAAAGGCTATAAAAAAGCTGTAGGCGAAATCCGCTTACAGCTTTTTTATTAATGGACTTTAGCCAGTATCAGAGCTGACATTTGAAAAATGTTAGCTCTGATACATCATCGTCAGTAAGGTATGTTAAGTGTGTGACATCTCGTTTGCTCTGACATAGTGAAAGATTAGTCCTTAATAAGCTTTTTTAAGCAAGCTACGGCATCCTTCAGGCTTTCCTTCGTATCAATGGCTTCCACAGCACCGGCATCCATAAAAGAAGCGTTTTGCGGATCGATGGGAAGCTTTGCAAGAAGCTCCAAGCCTTCCTTCTGACAAAGCTCTTCAATATGGCTTTCTCCAAAGACATCGATTTTTTCATTACAGTGCGGACAGAGGAGATAAGACATATTTTCTACAATACCGAGAATTGGCACATGCATTTTCTCTGCCATACGAACTGCCTTTTCCACAATCATGGATACCAAGTCCTGAGGAGAAGTTACAATGATTACACCGTCAATCGGAAGAGACTGAAATACGGTAAGAGGTACATCGCCTGTTCCGGGAGGCATATCTACAAAGAGATAGTCAATTTCCCTCCACTCGACCTCCTGCCAGAATTGCTTTACTGCATTGGCAATCATGGAACCTCTCCATATTACGGGATCGGTTTCATTTTCCAAAAGAAGATTGGTGGAAATGATTTCCACACCGCCATTACTGGTTTCCGGTACCATGGACTTTCCGTCCTCACTTAAGGCTACACCGTCATGCAGGAGACCGAATGCCTTCGGAATGGAAGGACCGGTAATATCCGCATCCAAAATGCCGACATGGAAACCCTCCTTGTTCATTGCGGAAGCAAGAAGAGAGCAGACGGTAGATTTACCTACACCGCCCTTCCCGGATACAATGCCGATTACTTTTTTTACAGAAGAGCCTTCCGCTAAGGGAAGCTTTTCGATTCCCGCAGTTCTACTGGAGCAATTTGCTGAGCAGGAGCCGCAGTGAGAGGAACAGGAGCTGTTATTTTGTTCTGCCATATATTTATCCTTTCTTTCTATCCATAAATTTTTAAAAAAGATAAGTGCCTTTTTTCGAGTTTTAGATCTATTTCTTAAGCTATTTACATATTTGATACGAATTGCTAAGAAAAAGACCTTACTATTCTAGCGAGTTTATAGAGAGAGTTCAATCCAAGTTATTGCTGTTTTGAAATTAAAATTATATTGTTTTGAATTGTAAAAATGTAGCATTAACTTGAATATTTCTCGATAGTAACTTTGATTCTATATAAAACTACCCTTTATTATCCTTAATCTTTTTCTTTTTCCAAGAAGGAAAGAAAGCTCTCTAAAGACTTTAGAGCAGTTATTGGCATGGTACATAAAGCCGATTTTTCTCCTAGGGATAGGTGGAGCAATATCTATCTGCACGAGACTTCCATTTTCCAAATCTTTTTCTACAAAGGAACGGATAACACAGGAAATTCCCATATCAATCTTCGCGAAATCTATCAGTAAATCCATGGTGTTTAAGGCAATTACCTGCTTAAAATCCAATTGATTTTCACGGATATACATATCGATGTAGTGTCTGGAAACATTTTTATCGTCCATAAGCATTACCGTGGCATTTTGAAAAAGAGAAAAGTTATTTCCGTGAAGGGCTTTTAGATTCTCGATATACTTAGGGGATGCAACAAAAATATCCTCCACCTCCTGCTCTAAAATAACCTTTTGATTGGGACTTAGGTGCTTCGGGATGGCAACCAGTGCAATGTCAATGTCTTGCGCCTCCAAAACCTGGATATTTTTTGCACTATCTTGATTTTTTAAATTGATTTGAATATTCGGAAATTCTTCCATGAACTTCTTCAAGTAAGGAAGCAGGATATAACGACATAGCGTTGTACTGGCACCGATGTCAAGATGTCCGATATGATAGTCCTTCATTTTTTGCAGAGCATTTTCCGCTTCTTCAATATGATGAATGGCTTCCTGAACGTGACGAAATAAAACCTCTCCTTCTTCGGTGAGACTTACACCTCTGGAATTTCTCTTGAAGAGTTTTACATTCAGATTATCTTCCAGACGCACGATGGTTTTGGAGATTGCAGGTTGAGATATATAGAGGGATTCTGCAGCCTTTGAGATGTTCCCTTGCTTTGCGACTTCAAAAAAAATACGATAGGTTGATAAATTTTGCTCCATATAACTCCTTTGTTTAGAAATGATCCTTTTGAAAATGGATTTCAGATACATATTTGCATTCCCTCTTTTGTAAAGTTATAGATAGAATCTTCTACGATTTTTCTCATGGATTTTCTCGCAATACGTGAAAATTTCAGATATCTTATTCATAGAAATAACTTTAGGGAATAATAAACATCTAAAAAATGTATTTTAATTATAGCAAGACTTTTGCTAGTATGTAAAGAAAGCAATCTAAATGCTTTCTAAAATTCATAACGAGTATCGTGCGCAAAGCGTGCAATATCTCGTTTGAAATGAATATAGTATGGACGTTACGCAGTATATCTTGTTCAGAGAAGAAAAAGGAAGAAGAGAAAACGTTTTTTCGGAGTAGTTGTGAGCTGTATTTTCTGAAAAATGCGGAAGATAAAGGAGAGTACGATGGGAATGACGATGAGCCAAAAGATTTTGGCAAAGCACGCAGGACTGGAGAAGGTGGAAAGCGGTCAACTGATTCTTGCAAAGGTGGATTTGGTTCATGGAAATGACATCACGACTCCGGTTGCGATTCGAGAGCGGGAGAAGATTCAAGGGATAGGTGTCTTTGATAAAGATAAGGTGGTTTTTGTCATGGACCACTTTGTGCCGAACAAGGATATTACTTCTGCAAAGTGCACCCAGATCTGTCGAAATTATGCAAAGGAAAACGGTCTGAAGCATTATTATGATGTGGGAAATATGGGAATTGAGCATGCTCTTATCCCGGAGCAGGGACTGATTACGGCCGGAGAACTTTCTGTCGGCGCGGATTCTCACACCTGTACTTACGGGGCACTGGGAGCCTTTTCTACCGGCGTGGGATCTACGGATATGGCTGCCGCTATGGCTACAGGAGAGCTTTGGTTTAAGGTGCCGAACGCAATTCAGGTTATCTTAAAAGGAAAGCTGCAAAAGTATATCAGCGGTAAGGATGTGATCTTACACCTGATTGGAAAAATCGGAGTGGACGGCGCACTTTACGAGTCTATCGAATTTAGCGGGGAAGGCGTTTCTTCTCTTTCCATGGACGACCGCTTTGCCATTTGTAATATGGCGATTGAAGCGGGCGGAAAGAACGGTATTTTCCCGGTTGACGAGAAAACGATCGAGTACATGAAAGCGCATGGAAATAAGCCCTATACCGTTTACGAAGCGGATTCGGATGCAAAGTATGAGAGAGTGATAGAGATTGACCTCTCTACACTTCAGTCTACAGTGGCTTTTCCGCATTTACCGGAAAATACGCATGAAATCGGGACTTTTGATAAAATTCCAATTGATCAGGTTGTTATCGGCTCCTGTACAAACGGTCGTTTATCGGATATTGCTGTCTCCGCAGAGTTTTTAAGAGGACGCCATGTAGCGGAAAATATCCGTTGCATTGTGATTCCGGCAACACAGAAGATTTACTTGGAAGCCATGGAAAAGGGCTATATTAAAGATTTAATTGAAGCAGGGGCGGTCGTGAGTACTCCAACTTGCGGGCCTTGTCTTGGAGGATATATGGGGATTTTGGCTCCAAACGAAAGATGCGTTTCCACTACCAATCGAAACTTTGTGGGGAGAATGGGAGATGCAAGCTCCGAGATTTATCTGGCTTCTCCGGAAGTGGCTGCGGCATCGGCTGTTCTAGGCTATATTGGAGGGCCGGCTGACTTAGGTTTATAAGAAAGTCATTTTTCTACGGTTAGAAGAAAAGAATAGGATTATAAGAAGTATAAGATTTATCGAAAAACCAAGTCTAGTATCAAGTATAAGATGGTTTAAAAATAAGGGAAAAATAGGAGCGTTATGGCATGGAAAAAGCAAGAGGAAATTGTATAAAGTATGGGGATAATGTCGATACGGATGTGATTATTCCGGCGCGTTACTTGGCTATTCAGGATCGAAACCTTCTGGCTACCCATGCCATGGAAGATATTGATCATGACTTTCATAAGAAGTTGAAAAAAGGGGATTTGGTGATTGCCGGGAAAAACTTCGGCTGCGGATCTTCCAGAGAACACGCACCACAGGTTTTAAAGGACTCCGGGGTTTCTTGCATCATTGCGGAGAGCTTTGCGAGAATCTTTTTCCGAAATGCCATTAATATCGGTCTTGCCATTGTGGAATCTCCCGAGGCTGCAAAGGAAATCCAAGAAGGAGATGAGGTGGAGGTGGATTTTTCTGCAGGGAAAATTCAGGATATCAGCAGTGGTAAAAGCTACACTATGGCGGTATTTCCTCCTTTTTTACAGGATATGATTGATAAGGGCGGTCTCATTGCCTTTGTAAATGAACGGCTGGAGAAAAAGTAGCGAAAGTATAAAAACTAAAAATAGCATTGGAGAAAGCTGAGCAGGTATTCCACCGGATTTATGCTTTCAACAGTGTCTTCCTGAAAAGGAATAAAACACTGTTTATCCTGATAAGTCTTTTTGAAGACTTTCGCTTCTTCCTGAAATACGGGAAGAAAAGAACTCTTCATTTTTTGATAAGCAGTAGAGGCCTTCGCCTTCTCCCGCATTTCTTTCGGGTACATGGAGGCTAAAGACTTGTGTACTACACGGTCTTCCGAGGGGATGAATTCGTAGTCCTTATAGTCTTTAAAAAAATAGCAAAGTTCTCCCTGATAGAGAGGAACAGTAAGAATAAGCGACTTGCCTTTTATTTTTAAATGATAGTTTTTCGGAGCAAGTGTAAGAGGGACGGGAACAGGAGAAGGAAGAGAAAACTGCAGGCAGAGTTTTTTTATTTCATCACTTACTAAGAGCTCTGCTTTTTGAAATTGAATATTCCCCTGAAAGATATTTTCATAAGTTAAAAAGGAGAAGAGAGCCGGAAGGTTTTGGATATCTTCCCGATTATGAAGAAGCAAGAAATTCTTCTTTTCGCTGTCTTTATCCCGTAAATATTCCTGATAGACGGAAATCAGCTCTCCTCCACTATAGCGGTCTTCACGATGAATTCCTAAAAAGCGCTCACAGGATTTAAGAGAAGCGCTATCCAGACCGTAGAATTTTTTTCTTTTACGAATGAGTTTAAATAAATCAAGCTGTTTCATATTTAAGTGAAGAGGAAGTTTTCCATAGGACTTAGCTATGGACTCGATGAAACGATTATCAAAGCCCTCTCCGTTAAAGCTAATCAGACATTTTTTTGTTTTGCAAAGAGAGAGGAACTGATCCAAGATTTCCTCTTCATCGCGGACACTGTCGGCAAAGAACTGCATCAGTTCCATTTTTTCCTTGTTAAAGAAAAGAACACCAAGGAGATAGAGCTGTGAAGACTTTGGACTAAGCCCTGTCGTTTCAATATCATAGAGGAGAACTTCTTCCAAAGAATACTTTTGAGAATTAGAAGTAAAGGTTGCTTCTAAAGTAGCCCTATCTTCCGTATATGTAAATGCATGTTTTATTATTTCCATCTCGCCTCCAAATGAGCGGATATTGAGAAAAAAATTTCAATTTTCACATTTATTTCATATTTTTTGTTCTATAATGAGCAAGCATAGTTTAACATAAGTGTATCAGGATTTTAATAGTAAGGAGAAGAAAATGAAGGAAGAAGAAAAGCGGGAGGGAGAACTTTCTCAGGAAGTGGAGAAGCTTCTAAATGAAAAACCAAAGAAGAAAAAGGGAAAGAAGAAGTGGATATTTCTCGGAATTCTTCTTCTTTTTGTACTTTTTATTTTGAAAAACATGCTATTTCCGGGGAAGGCTATGGGGATGCTTGTGAATACGGAAAGCCTTTCCAAGGCAGACATTCAGGAGAAACTCAGCCTTTCCGGTCCTGTTTCGGGTACCCAATCCCAGCATGTCACTTCGGCACTTCATGCCAAGGTTAAGGAAATTCTTGTAAAGGAAGGCGACAAGGTCACGGAAGGGCAGCTCATCGCAAAACTCGATACCAAGGATGTTGAGGAAGCTTTAGAGGGGGCAAAAACGCAGGTGGAGCTGGCTAAAGCAAACAAAGAAGATGCACAAAAAAATGCGAAAGTAGAGTATACCAAGGCGCAGACCACGTATAATACAGCTCTTTTGGATTTTCAAAGAAAGGCCAGTTTATATGAGAGCGGAGATATATCTCAAAGTGAATATGAGCAGGCGGAAAGTGCTTTAAAGGATGCCAAGGCAAGCCTTTCGAGTTTTAAGCTAAGTGGAGGATCTGTGCAAGTCTCCGAAAGCTACGACTTACAGATTAAGTCGGCGGAAGAGTCCCTAAAGAAGGCACAGAGTGCAGTGGATTCCGCTGAAGTGCTAGCGCCTATTTCCGGAACAATTACGAGAGTTAATGTGCAGGTTGGTCAGTTTGCGGATAACTTACTGGACGGAAACCCATGTTTACCGTGGAAAATCTGGATCAGCTGGAGCTTTCCATCAGTGTTTCCGAGTATTCGATCGGGAAATTAAGTCTTGGACAGAAGGCCATCATCACTGCGGATATCTTAGGAGACGAAAAGCTGGAAGGGGAGGTTTCTTCCATTTCTCCGACAGGAGAGCAGAAAAACGGAACTACCGCAGAAAGAGTTATTCCGATTAAGATTAAAATAGACGGAGATAAAAAGGGACTTTTATCCGGTATTACTGCTAAAGCCGATATAGTGCTTTCCGAGGCCAAGGATGTTTTTGTTGTTCCTCTTTCCGCTGTGACAACGGGAGAAGACGGAAACAGTCGGATTTACTTGGTGGAAGACGGGAAGATTCATATTGTAGCTGTAAAAACAGGAGTGGAAAGTGATGTTTCCGTAGAAGTCAGTCCTTTAACGGAGGATGCATCCTTTAAAGAGGGAGCCCATTTCGTAAGTGCTCCGGATGCGAGTCTTACGGAAGGCATGGATGTTACGGAAATGCCTAAGGATGCTCCGGGTGAAAGTGTAAGTGCCGAAGAAAACGCTGTTATCGTAAAGAACTAGGACAGAATAATGAATGATGTACTCATTGAACTTAAAGATTTAGTGAAAATATATGATACCGGAGCAGTAAAGGTCTTGGGGCTCGATCGAATTAACCTCAAGATTCAAAGAGGGGAGTTCGTAGCGATAATGGGACAGTCCGGCTCCGGGAAATCAACGCTTATGAATATACTGGGCTGTCTCGATAAGCCGACTCTGGGGCACTATTTTCTGGACGGAGAAGATGTTGCCGCGATGGATCCGAACACCTTAAATAAGGTGCGAAATGAGAAAATCGGCTTTGTCTTTCAAAGCTTTAACCTGATCAGTCGTATGAGCGCTCTTCGAAATGTGGAAATTCCCATGATTTATGCCCATAAGAAGTCTCCGGCGGAACGGCGTGAGAGAGCGGCAATGCTTCTTGAGAAGGTAGGACTGGGGGGGAGAATCCATCATCAGCCGAATGAAATGTCCGGGGGACAGAGACAGCGTGTAGCCATTGCAAGAGCACTTACGAATGAGCCGCCCCTGATTCTTGCCGACGAGCCGACCGGAAATCTGGATACGGCAAGTTCTGTAGAAATCATGGAAATGTTCTCCGCCCTCCATAAGGCAGGAGCAACGGTTGTCGTAGTTACCCATGAGGAAAATATTGCAGCCTATACGGACAGAATGCTTCGCTTTTCCGACGGAAAGCTGATTTCCGATGAGAAAAATGAGAATCCGACAATGGTTCGAGATTTAAGTATTTTTGAGGGAATGTATAAAGGAGAGAATCATGTTTCTTGAGAATGTGAAAATGGCACTGGGTTCCCTGCGGGCCAATAAACTGCGTTCCTTATTGACCATGCTCGGGATCATTATCGGTATCGGCTCTGTGATTTCTATAGTATCTATCGGAGACAGTCTTCGGAAGATGTTTTCCGATCTTTATAAAAATGTCGGTGTGACGCAGGCTTACATTATGATTAACCCCTATATGGACTCGAATGATATACGAGAAAGCGATTTTTTTACGATGGATGACTTAAATAAGGTAAAAGAAATCTTCGGAGACCGTATGGATTATGTGGACCCTGCCGCTTTCGACAGCATCAACGTGAAAGTGGGAAGAAATCAGCTAAAAGTAGATCTTGAAGGAGTGGATTACAAGTATCAAGATCTTCAACCGGTTAATATTGTCAGTGGGCGCTATATCACGGCTAAGGATGTACAGGAAAGAAAGCCGGTAGCTCTGATTTCCAAGAACACTGCATTAAAGCTTTTCGGTACGGAAAATGCTGTGGGAAAGAGTTTTCGAACGGATTTTAGAGGAGAAATGCAGGAATTTAGCGTCATCGGAGTCTACTATAAGGATGTGAGTCCGATTGAAAAGCTCCTTTCGAGAGGAGATGATAAAAATGGAGAAGGCATCGTACCCTGGACCATTATTGTCGGGCCTTCCGATTATTTTAATTCTATTCGCTACTTTGGAAAAAAAGGCTTTAGCGCAGCGGATATGACGAACTTAAATAACGATATGAAAGCATACTTTTCCCAAGTAAAGAACAGGAAGCCCGAGGATTGGTATATTTCTTCCGTTCAGGATGAAATGAAGCAGGTGGACGGTGTTATGGGCGGAATTTCCGCGGCAATCGGAGGTATTGCTGCGATTTCTCTTTTGGTAGGCGGCATCGGGATTATGAATATCATGCTGGTTACGGTTACGGAAAGAACAAGAGAAATCGGCATCCGTAAGGCACTTGGTGCAAGCCGGGGAGATATTCTCGTGCAATTCCTTACGGAATCGGCACTGCTATCCGCACTGGGAGGGCTTATTGGTGTGATTTTGGCGACGAGTCTTGTCCATCTTGGAGCTATGGCTTTTAACTTAACCGTAGTGGTGAAACCGGCTATTGTTGTCATTGCTGTAGTCTTTTCCGCAATTGTTGGCGTCTTCTTTGGAATTTACCCTGCCAATAAGGCGGCGAAGGAAGATCCGATTGTGGCACTTCGATATGAATAATCGTGATCTTTCGATAGGAATAATTGTGGCACTTCAATAGGAATAAAAACTGGAAAATAAGAGAAAAAGAGGCTATACTGATAAAGTTGAGTTTGATTTTCAAGAATTTAAAATTATTTTAAATATTCTGGCATTTTAAGGAGGAGAGCAATGACAATCAGAGAGGCTATGGAGAAAAGACACATGGTAAGAAAGTATAAGAATACTGTTTTACCGGAGGAAATTGTAAACAAGCTGAATGAAAGAATTGAGACTTTAAATAAAGAGCATCATTTAAATCTGGTACTTCGCACGGAAGACGGTACTGCCTTTGCAGAGTTAATCGATAAGTTGATTACCAAGAATGCCAAGAACTTCATCATCCTTGCTGCGGATCCCGCTGAAGGCGTAGAAGAGAAAATCGGCTACTGCAGTGCAGACATCATGCTCTATGCACAGGAGCTCGGTTTAAATACCTGGTGGGTCGGCGCAAGCTTCAATAAAGATGCCGTAAAGAAGGAGTGCCCGAATCATACGGTTTACGGTGTGATTTCTATCGGCTACGGGGAAGAGCAGGGCAGTGTGCACCGCAGTAAGGAAGACTTTGAGGTTTGCTCCTACGAGGGGGAAGCACCGCAGTGGTTTAAGGATGGCGTAGAGTATGCTCTTATGGCGCCAACCGCCTTCAACAGGCAGTCTTTCTACATCAAGGGAAAAGGGAATACCGTGCACTTTGAGTACAAGGCAGGAGAGTTCCAGGGCATTGATACCGGACTTGTGAAGTATCACTTTGAAGCCGCTGCCGGAAAAGAAAACTTCGAGTGGGCATAAGGATTAGAATTTTAAATTAAAGAAAAGTATTTGTAAAAAAAATAAAATTAAATATAGTTTTGATGCAGTATAGGTCTGAAAGTGTGCACCACTTTCAGACCTATACTGCTTTGAAGATGGCTTTTCTTTTTGTTGAGAAAACCCTGCTTTTATGCTAGACTATTTCGGATTGGAGAAAATATGATTCGTTTTGTACATGGAATTTTAAGAGAAAAAAAAGAGGATAGTTTGATTATAGAGGCAGGGGGCTTGGGGTACGGTGTAAGAGTGCCGATTTCCGTGCTTTCCGAGGCCCCTCCCATTGGAGAAGAGCTTCTCTTACATACCTATTTTTCAGTTCGGGAAGACGGACAGGACTTGTTCGGTTTCTTTACGGAGAAGGATAGAGATTTTTTCATGCAACTTATTTCCGTTTCGGGAATCGGTGCGAAGACCGCTCTCGGGATTCTCTCCTGTTTTAGAAGAGAAGAGTTGATTGCACTGATTCTTTCAGCGGATACTAAGCGTATTCAAAAGGCACCGGGTCTCGGAAAGAAGTCTGCAGAACGTTTGATACTCGAATTAAAGGATAAATTACAGGTAGAAGATGCGTTGCCGGGGGCAGTGGAAAACGAAGAGCCGCTCATTTCCGGAGGCTTTAGTGAGGCCATGCAGGAAGCCATTGAGGCCTTACTTTCTCTTGGCTATAAGCAGGGAGAGGCAAGGACGGCCATCGTTAAGTTACCGAATGTAGAGGAGATGAATGCGGAGGAAATATTACGATCCGCCTTACGGAAACTCGCTTTTTAAGGAATGGGGATGGAAAGAAGACTAATTCAGACGGAGGAAAGCCGGGAAGATTTGGTGTATGAGCCGAAGATTCGTCCCAAATGCTTTCCGACTATATCGGGCAGGAAAAGCTGAAGGAAATGCTCTCGATTTATATCGAAGCGGCGAAAAAGAGAAAACAAAGCCTGGACCATTGCCTTTTTTACGGTCCTCCCGGACTTGGAAAGACGACGATTTCCAATATTATTGCGAATGAGCTCGGCGTAAATTGTAAGATTACCTCCGGACCGGCGATTGAAAAACCGGGAGAAATGGCGGCTATTTTAAACAGTCTTTCCGAAGGGGATGTCCTCTTTGTGGATGAGATTCATAGATTAAATCGTCAGGTAGAGGAAGTACTTTACCCTGCCATGGAGGATTTTGCAATCGATGTCCTTCTTGGAAAGGAAAGCAGTACCCGTTCCCTTCGTTTGGAGCTGCCACATTTTACTTTAATCGGTGCAACGACAAGAGCCGGCCTTTTATCGGCACCCTTAAGAGATCGTTTCGGAATCATCAGTAAGCTGGAATTTTACAAGAAGGAAGAACTCACGAAAATTGTGCTTCGCAGTGCCAAGGTACTTTCCGTTCCGATTGAAGAGGACGGGGCAAAAAGTATTGCCATGCGTTCCAGAGGAACACCTAGACTTGCCAATCGTCTGCTTCGAAGAATCCGGGATTTTGCGGATGTAAAGTACGAAGGTGTGATTACCAAAGATGTGGCGGAGGAAAGTCTGGATTTACTGAATGTCGATAAGCTGGGGCTCGACCAAAACGACAGGGCCTATCTTACAGCCATTGTAGATAAATATTCCGGTGGCCCCGTAGGCCTCGAAACTTTGGCAGTCAGTCTCGGAGAAGATAGCGGAACGGTAGAAGATATGATTGAACCGTATCTTTTACTGCAAGGCCTCATTGATCGCACAAAAAGAGGCAGAGTCGCAACAGAAAGTGCATACAGACATTTAGGTCTGGTCCAATAATCGAGAAAAGGTGAGAAGCAATGGGAGATAAAAACACAGTAGATGTAATCATTGACGGAAAGATAGTCAGGGTAAGCGGAACAGAGTCGGAGGCTTATCTTGTCAGTGTTTCCAATTATTTAAATGCAAAGATTACTTCTTTTAAAAAGGAATTTAAAAACTACAGATTATTGGATGAGGACCTTCGCTCCATTCTCTTGCAACTCAACATTTGTGATGACCTTTTTCAGGAGCAGGCTAAGACAGAAAAGGCGGAGCAGGAAAAGGAAGAGCTGGAGAAGGAGATCTATTCCTTAAAGCATGATCTCGTGAAGTCACAGATGAAGCTGGACGGAGCTCTACAGGAGCTAGAAAAAGCACAGAAAAAACTGTTTGAGACAGAAGGAAATAAAGGAGAGCAATAATGGGGGAGATGTACAGGGCGGAACTTTTAGCGCCTGCCGGTTCCCTTTCGGTATGTAAGGCTGCGGTTTTTGCCGGAGCCGATGCTGTTTATATGGGAGGACAGAAATATTCGGCAAGAGCCTTTGCGAAGTCCTCCGTATCGGAGGAGGATGAACTCCTCTTGGCAATCGAGCTTTGCCATCTCTATGGGGTGAAGCTTTTTATGACGGTGAATACGCTGTTTAAGGAGAGAGAGCTTGAAAAGCTTTTAGAGTACATGGATCCCTATGTGGAAGCGGGAGTGGATGCCATAATTGTGCAGGATCTCGGTGTAGCCAAAGTTCTGAAGGAAGCTTATCCCGATTTACCTCTGCATGCCAGTACCCAGATGACAGCCAATACGAGAGAGGCGGTTTCGCTCCTCTCTTCTTTTGGTATGGAGAGAATTGTGTTGTCAAGAGAACTATCTCTTAAAGATATTTCTGACATTTACGAGAATACCGGCGCGGAACTCGAAGTTTTTGTGCATGGCGCGATGTGCTACAGCTATTCCGGTGCCTGCTTTATGTCCTCTCTTCTCGGGGGGAGATCCGGAAACAGAGGAAGATGCGCGGGAACCTGTCGCCTGCCTTATACTACAGGCGGGAAAAAGGGGAATTTCCTGAGTATGAAGGATATGAATACACTGGATTCTCTGGAGGATATTTTAAAAGCCGGTGCCTATTCTTTGAAAATTGAGGGAAGGATGAAGTCGGAACTGTATACGGCGACCGTGGTTTCCGTTTATCGAAAATACCTTGATTTGGCATTAAGGGGGGAAAGCTATACGGTTTCCGATCAGGACAAACAGCTTTTAAAGGCGGTGTATGACCGAGGTGGAGAAACTTCCTATTTGCATCAGCATAATTCTAGGGAAATGATTGCACTTTTAGATCGTCCGTTTCGAAAGGAAGAGGAAGAACTTACTGCTTTTATAAGAAAATCCATGGAAGAGCGGGAAAGAAAGCTTCCCCTATCTATGGAGCTTAAGGTGGAAAGCGGTGCGGTTTTAGAGCTGTACTTAGAACAGGAAGATATCCGCATCCGTGTTTTTGGAGAGCAGCCCGTGGAAAAGGCGAAGCAGAGAGCCACAGCCAGGAAAGAAATGGAAAAACAGCTCTTAAAGCTTGGAAACAGTTGCTTTTATGCGAAAGCCATACGTATTACAGGAGAAGAAGAGGTTTTTATTCCCCTTTCCGCCTTAAATGCCTTAAGGAGAGAGGGATGTGAAAGAGTAAGGGAGGCTATTCTTGCCAAATTTAGACGAAATCCGAGAAATCGGGAGTTTAACGGTATCCGTTGAAAGAGAAGAGCAGCTGGAAGCATGCCTTAAGGCAAAGAATATTCAGCGTATTTATTTGGATGAATCTTCTTTTTCGGAGGAGGAAATCCGGCGCTTTGCCAAGAAAATAAAAGAAAGAGGGATAGAAGTCGCGCTTCGATTTCGAAGAATTGAAAGACGGGAAGACCAAGGAAAGTCCTGTCTTTCCTGGCTTACGGAAAATGAAGAAACTTCTCTTTTTTCCGCCTTTTTGTTTCGCAGCTTAGATCAAGTTTCGGTCTTACAGAGGGTGGAAAAAAGAAACTTTCACTCTGTTTTTGATTATACGCTTTACAGCTACAATGCCTCTGCTTTAGAGGTTTGGAAGGACTTTGGTGCAGAGTTAATCACTTTCCCGATAGAGCTGAATTTCCGGGAGGATAAGGATTTTTCTTCTTGGGCTAAAAAGGCCGGTCTTTCGACAGAGCTTCTCCTTTACGGCCATCTTCCCATGATGGTGAGTGCCAACTGCATCGAAAAAACAAGAAACGGATGCACGAAAAAGAACCATATTTTAGGATTAAAAGACAGACAAAATAAAGAATTGTCTGTTCGTTTGTATTGTAAATTCTGCTATAATCAAATATTCAATGCCGATGTTTTTTCTTTATTCGGTTTGGAAAAAGAAGTAGCGGCTCTTAAGCCGGATAGTCTTCGCCTGGAGTTTACGGTGGAGAGTAAAAATGAAGTGGAAGAGGTTCTTCAAGGAAAGAGAACTAAGAGCTTTACCAGAGGGCATTTTCATAAGGGAATTGAGTAGATGTAGAGAAATTCAGGAAAGAAACAGTTTGGAAATAAAGCTTCCGAATTGCAGCTTTCATGAGTATGCGTTTTAATAAGGGGGGGATAAGTATGGGAAATCTCTTCAGCAGTTTTGCCAAGATTGTCAGCATTCTTTTAATGCTTTTATACAGCTACGGGCTGTTTCGAAATTTATCGATAGATTACAGAGAGGGAAAAAAGAAGCTATCCGGTCTTTTATATAAGATATTGCTTCTTCTTCACTTTATTTCCTATGCGGTGCTGTATTTTCAGACGGGAAATCTCTTTTATATCTATTTTTATCTGCCGCAGCTTCTTTATTTTTTGCTTTATCCTCTTATTTGGAAGAAGCTCTATCCCTTCTATAACGAGGTATTACTGAATAACCAGTGTCTTTTTCTCGCTCTAGGCTGGATTCTACTTGCTAGACTGCAGGAGGCTAAGGCGATTAAACAGTTTGCGGTTGCTATGGCGGCAAGCCTCCTTGTTTTAGTCATTCCCTATATCGTGGATAAGGTATGGGATTTTTCAGAAAGTTTCGTTATATTTTTTTGCGGGAATAGGGATTCTGTCCTTACTTCTTGTTCTGGTACTGGGCTCGGTTAGCTTCGGTGCCAAAAATGAGTGTGAGCCTTTTTCGGTTTTCGTTTTCAGGCATCGGAGTTTGTGAAGCTCTCCTTTGTTTTTTCCATAGCGGGAATCCTCTCGGAAGAGCATGGGAGAGAAGGCGTCATCCATTCTGCTTGTGTTGCGGCATTGCACGGCATCATTTTGGTGCTTTGTAAAGACCTGGGTTCCGCCTTGCTTCTTTTTATTTCCTATGTTTTCATGCTCTATGTTGCGAGAAATCAGCTTCTCTACCTCTTGGCAGGCGGACTTGTTTCCGCCTTGGCAGGCGTGCTGTCATACGGCTTATTTTCCCATGTTCGAACCCGAGTTTATGCCTTTATCGATCCTTGGAGAGATATGGCGGGGAAGGGCTATCAGATTACCCAATCTCTCTTTGCAATCGGTACCGGCGGATTTTTGGGGCTCGGCCTTTTTCAGGGACTTCCCAATAAGATTCCTATTGTGGAAAATGACTTTATTTTTTCCGCTCTTTCCGAAGAAATGGGAGGGGTAGTGGCCATTTGCCTAATCCTTATCTGCCTTTCCTGCTTTATGCAAATGATGATGATGGGAAGAGATATGGAAAGCTCCTTCTATAAACTTGTGGCTCTGGGCTTAAGCATAATTTATGTCATTCAAGTGATTCTCACGATTGGAGGTGCAATTAAGTTTGTACCTTCCACCGGCGTAACACTCCCCTTTATGAGCTACGGCGGATCCAGTTTGATCTCCAGTTTTATCGTATTCGCCCTTTTCCAGTCCCTCTTTATCATCCAAGGACAGGAAGATGAGGTAGAAATGGAGGAAGATGCGGAAAGCGCAGAAGAACAGGAAATGGAGTCGGAGGGAGAAGATGCGTAGAGTTGATAGCGAAGAGATAAAAAGAAGCAGAAAAGGAAACGAAAAGAATACAGAGAAGAAGATAAATAAGCAAAGAGAGAGACAGGCGGAGAGTAGACGGGAGGAAGTTCTTTCCGAAACGAAACTTGCCATGATAAGAAGAAAGCAAAATCGAGAAATGCTCGGGATCGTCTATCTCTTTGCCCTCATATTCTTTGCCATGATTGTCTATTTTTGTCATTTCATCCTGTTTCAGGCAGAAGATAAGATGGCAAGCCCTTATAATGCAAGAATTGATTATCTTGCGCAAAAGACGGTAAGAGGGGAAATTCAAACGGCTGACGGCATGGTCATTGCAAAAACCGTGACGAAAGAAGACGGAACGGAAAGTAGAGAATATCCGGGAGGCGCTGCTTTCGCCCATCCTGTGGGCTACAGCGTAAAGGGAAAGACCGGCATAGAATCTCTTGGAAATTATTACCTCACAAATTCCGGCATCAATCCCTTACAGAAGTTTATGAATGAAATCGAAAACAGAAAAAATCCGGGAGATACCTTGGTCACGTCTTTAGATGCGGATTTACAAAAGCTTGCCTATTCTTTACTGGACGGAAGAAAGGGAAGCATAGTTTGTATGGAACCCTCCAGCGGAAGAATCCTTGCCATGGCATCCGCGCCTTCCTTTGACCCGAATCAATTACAGGAAATTGGGACAGTTTAATATCCGAAGGTAATACGGACGGGAATCTTGTAAATCGCGCAACACAGGGACTCTATCCGCCGGGATCGACTTTCAAGCTCCTTATGGCACTGGAATATATTCGGGAGCATCCGACTGACTGGCAGGATTTCAGCTTTAAATGTAAGGGAGAATACGTGGACCCTTCCAATCCCGCAAATGTGGTTCACTGTTATAACGGAGAGGTGCACGGGACGGTGAATCTCGAGTCTGCTATTGCGCAGTCCTGTAACTCGGCCTTTGCTTTTATCGGATCGGAAATAGATGTAAATCGCCTTCAAAGCTTAGCGGAAGATTTTTATTACAACAAGGACTTGTCTATTGGGCTTCCTTCCAAGGCAGGGCAGTTTAGCTTGACAGCGGATTCTCCGACCTGGCTTAAGATGCAAAGCGGAATTGGACAGGGCGAAACACTCTGCACTCCTCTGCAAAACCTTTGCATGGTTTCAGCCATAGCAAACCACGGAACACTTCGTTATCCGACCATTCTTTCCGAAGTAAAATCAAAAGAAGGAACGGCGGTGCATCATTTTCCGAAGGGAGAAGAAATCACACTGATGTCTTCTTCCGAGAGCGATGCTTTGAAACAATTTATGCGTTCAGTTGTTACGGAGGGAACGGCTTCCGCTTTAAAAACCAAGGCATATCAGGTTTGCGGAAAGACGGGATCGGCACAAGTGAAGGAAGGCGGAAAGCTGAAGACCAATGCTTGGTTTGTCGGCTTTGCTCCTATGGATGATCCGAAGCTTGCGGTCTGCGTCCTTGTGGAAGACGGAGAGACGGGCGGAAGAACGGCAGCTCCCTTGGCAAGAGAGCTTTTTGATTTGTATTTAAAGTAAGTAGAGTGAGAATTTTTATGATCTATCTATCATTGAACGGCTATTCCTAAAGTGTACGGAATAAATGTTAGAGAACAAAGGAAGATGTATGAAAAGGCTATTATCGTATATTTCTGAGTTAAAGGGAAGAGTATCATTGCACCGCTTTTCAAATGTTTGGAAAGCCTCTTTGAGCTTTTTGTCCCTATGGTTATTTCCTATATGATTGACAGTGGAATTCAAAAGGGAAATACGGTAATAATCTGGAGAAGTCTCTTTCTCTTATTATTCCTTGCCTTAATAGGTCTATCTTGCGCAATAGTAGCACAGTATTTTGCGGCGGAAGTGGCGATGCATGTGGGACAGTCCTATCGCAATGCCTTATTTCATAAGGTCCTGAATCTTTCCTACAGAAATGTAGATGAGGTCGGTAGCGCCTCTTTACTGACAAGATTGGGGCCCGATATTTTTCAGATTGAATCCACGGTAAATATGGTTTTACGCCTGTTTCTCCGTTCTCCCTTTATTGTGTTCGGTGCAGTGATTATGGCCTTTCGGATTTCCCCCTCTATCTCACTGCTCTTTATTCTGGTACTTGTCCTTCTTTCCGTTCTTATTTTCGGGATTATGCTGATTACCATGCCTCTGTATAAGAAGATTCAAGTGGCTTTGGAGAAAATCACGAAGCAGGTTCGGGAGAATATTCTCGGTGTCCGGGTAATTCGCGCATTTTACAGAGAAAAAAAGGAAGAGGAGGGCTTTCAGAAAAGTAATGAAGACTATACGGCCATGCAGGTAAAAGTGGGAAAGATTTCTTCCTTACTGAATCCTCTAAGCATGTTGATTATTCAGCTCGGTCTTATGGGAATTTTGTATTTTAGTTCTAAACTGGTGAACGACGGCAGGCTTTTTCAGGGAAATGTAGTTGCTCTTACGAACTATATGAGTCAGATTCTCGGAGAGCTCCTGAAGCTTGCCAACTTGATTATCCTCATTTTAAAAGGACTCGCCAGTTTAGACAGAGTGGAAGAGGTTTTTTCGATAGAAAAGGAACAGGCAGAAGAGGCCTCTTCAGATTTATCAAGACAATCCGGAAGCATGGAGAACGCTGAAACAGAGAATGATTCTGAAATAAAATTCCGGCTAAAAACAGAATTTTCGTCTTCGAATAATTCAAAGCGGAATACGGAAGAGAATACCCGTAAGGATGAGGAAGAAGCTATCGTTTTTCAAAATGTCTCTTTTTCTTATGGAAATAATGGTGAATATGCCGTGTCGGATTTAAATTTTTCCGTAAAAAAAGGAGAAAGTTTAGGAATCATCGGAGGGACGGGTTCCGGAAAGACGACTCTGATTTCTCTTCTATCCGGCTTTTACCCCGGCTACAGCGGAGAAGTCCGACTCTTCGGGAAAAACCGGCGGAACTATACAAAGGAGGAGCTCTACAGCTCTATAGCGCTGGTTCCGCAAAAAGCAGTGCTGTTTTCCGGAACGCTTCGAGATAATCTACTTTGGAGAGAAAAAAATGCTCAGGATAAAGAGCTCTGGGAAGCGCTCGATATGGCCTGTGCGAAGGAATTTATAGAGGAAAAGGGAAAGGGACTGGAACTTCCTGTTACAGAGGAGGGAAAGAATTTTTCTGGAGGGCAGAGGCAGAGGCTTTGTATTGCAAGAGCTTTAGTGGGGGAGGCAAAATTCCTTATTTTGGACGATTCTTCTTCTGCACTCGATTTTGCCACGGAAAGAAAACTTCGACACACACTTTCCACCTATAAAAGGGTAGAGAATAAAATCATTATTTCGCAAAGAGTGGCCAGTATTCGAGACCTGGATAAGATCATCGTCATGGATCAGGGGAAAATAGTCGGTATGGGAAGGCATAAGGAGCTTTTGGAGAGTTCTCCGATATATAAGGAAATCTGTCTTTCCCAGCTTAAAAAAGAGGAGTTGTAAATGGAGGAGAAGATATATACGCAAGGGAAGGTCTTTCGAAGAATTTTGCAATATGCCAAGGTCTATAAGCTTTGGATATTTTTATCTTTTTTTCTTTCGTTTTTGACCGTAGTTTTATCCCTGACCCTTCCTATTCTGATGGGAAAGGGAATCGACCATTTGCCGGGAAAAGGAAAGGCGGATTTTTCAGGCCTGTTCCGGATTCTCCTCATTATGCTTCTGATTTTAGTACTTACAGTTTTTTTCCAATGGTGCATGAATCAGGTGAATACCTATTTAAGCTATAAGCTTGTGGAAGACCTCCGACGGAATTGCATCCATCATATGCAGAAACTTCCGATTGCCTATTATGATAAGGAAAGCCCGGAGACTTACTCAGCAGATTAACAACGGATATAGAGCAATTTTCCCAAGGGATTCTTATGGGCTTAAATCAATTTCTGCAGGCTGTACTGACGGTCATAGAAACGGCAGTATTTCTCTTTATTTTGGAGTGGAAAATAGCCGTTATTCTGCTTCTTATTACCCCGCTTTCCTATTTTATTGCAAAATTTATCGCAAAGCGTGCCTATATTTACTTTCAGAGGCAGTCCAAGGAAAGAGGAGAGACCTCGAGCTTTACAACGGAAGTAGTAGGGAATATCAAGTTGATTCAGGCTTTCCAAAAGGAAGAGGATATGGAGAAGCTCTACCGGGAGAATAATGAGAAGATGTCCAGATCCAGTATGCAGGCAAATTTCTACAGTTCTCTGGTCAATCCTCTAACTCGTTTTTTAAATGCACTGGGTTATGCGCTTGTTGCCGGAATCGGCGGATATCTCGCCATTCTCGGAATGCTTTCCGTAGGGAGTTTAAGCTCCCTCCTGGCCTATGCCACGCAATACGCAAAGCCTTTTAATGACATTACTTCCGTGGTTACGGAGTTGCAAAATTCTCTGGCTTCCGCCTCTCGTGTATTTTCTTTTTTGGATGAAAAACCCATGGACAGAACGAAAGAAACGCAGGAACTCAGAACGGAAATCAGCGGAAAAGTGGCTCTCTCCCATGTGGATTTCTCCTATCAAAAGGAACAGAAGCTGATAACGGACTTTAATTTGGAGGTAGAGCCCGGGCAGACAATCGCGATTGTCGGTCCTACCGGCTGCGGAAAGACGACTTTAATTAATCTTTTAATGCGTTTTTATCCTCCCAATCAGGGAGAGATTTATCTGGACGGCTTTCCTTATGAGAAGATTGAAGAAGCTTCTCTTCGAAGAGCCTACGGCATGGTACTGCAGGAAACCTGGTTAAAATCCGATACCGTTTTCGAAAACATTCGTTATGGAAAAGAAGACGCCAGCTTGGAAGAGGTAAGAGAGGCCTGCAAGAGGGCGCACTGCCACCATTTTATCATGCAGCTTCCGAAGGGCTATGATACGGTTCTTTCCGAAGACGGCGGAAATCTTTCTCAAGGACAAAGCAGCTGCTTTGTATTGCAAGAGTCATGCTGATGGATCCGGCTATCTTGATTCTGGATGAGGCAACAAGTTCGATTGATACCCGAACGGAACAGAAGGTACAGAGCGCTTTTCAGGAAATGTTGAAAGGCAGAACCGCTTTTATTGTAGCGCACAGACTTTCCACCATACAAAATGCGGATTGCATTCTCGTGATGAAGGACGGAAACATCATCGAGAAGGGCAGTCACAGTGCGCTTCTTCAGGAAAACGGCTTCTACAAGGAGCTCTATGAAAGCCAGTTCCGGGCAAGTTAGAAAAACGGAATCGTACTCCTAAAAGTACCGCTTCGTGTATCAAAAATATCTTGGATAAATTCTCGAACCGATGTTCACAAAGAATCCATTTTACTTTTTGCCGTATTTTGTTTTATAATGTCACGTATTTAATGAGTATTCGTGCTTTTGCAGGATACTCATTATTATGTGGTGGACTTTGTCCTTTCCTACGTTATGGAAATGGAACTTTGTTCCTCTATAGTATTATTTTTTGTCCTGTACAGAAATAGGAAGTCCGTTTACCGTGTATTTTGTCAGTTTTAGGAGGAGAATATGACAATCATTAAAACCTTGTCTAAATCCGTGAGAGAATTTAAGAAAGACTCGATGCTTTCTCCCGCTTTTGTCAGTGCGGAAGTGGTTTTAGAGTGCATGATTCCGTTCTTTACGGCAAGACTGATTAATCAGATGAAGGTGGATGCTTCCCTTCCTATGATCTTTCGCTACGGCATAGTCCTTGTGATTATGGCCATGCTTTCTTTAGTTTGTGGAATTAAGGCCGGAAATTATGCCTCTTCCGCATCGACCGGTTTTGCCAGAAATTTAAGAAGAGATATGTTTCAAAAGATTCAGGGCTTTTCTTTCAGTAATATTGACCGATTTGAAACCTCTTCTTTGGTTACCAGACTGACTACGGATGTCAGTAACGTCCAGATGGCCTATATGATGCTTGTGCGTCTGGCCTTTCGTGCGCCTTTAATGATGATTTTCGCCTTTACGGCCGCCTTTCTTCTTGGCGGAAGAATGGCTATCATTTTCTGCCTTATGATTCCGTTTTTGGGAGCCTCTCTTGCGATTCTGATTGCGAAGGCTATGCCGATGTTTGACAAGGTCTTTAAAAACTATGACGCCTTGAACGATTCCATCGAAGAAAACGTACAGGGCATGCGCGTTGTCAAGGCCTTTGTAAGAGAAGAGTACGAGAAAAAGAAGTTTAACGATAGGGCGGAAAAGCTTGCGAATGAGTTTATTCGGGCAGAGAAGCTTGTTTCGATTACGAATCCTTTAATGCAGTTCTGCCTTTATATTGGGGTTGTTTTCATCCTGAGCTTCGGTTCTTACCTCGTTGTAATTACACAGGGCTTAAGTCTGGATGTCGGACAGCTTTCCGCCTTACTGACCTATAGCTTCCTGATTTTGTCGAGTCTTATGCTGGTGGCCATGGTTTTCGTTATGGTTTCCATTTCCATAGAGTCCTCCCGAAGAATTGTGGAGGTACTCACGGAAGAAAGTGACTTACAAAATCCGGAAAACCCGATTATGGAAGTTCCGAACGGTTCCATTGATTTTCATCATGTTTCTTTTAAATATTCGAAAGATGCCAAGAAAAATGTGCTTTCCGATGTGGAAGTGCACATTCCGTCAGGTGCGACGGTGGGCATCATCGGTGGAACCGGTTCTGCGAAGTCTTCTCTAACCCAGCTGATTTCCCGTCTTTATGATGTAACGGAAGGGGAGGTTCTGGTTGGCGGAGTGGATGTACGGAACTATGATTTGACCGTACTTCGTGATCAGGTAGCCGTGGTTTTACAGAAGAACATCCTCTTTTCCGGAACGATAGCGGAGAATCTGCGCTGGGGAAATAAAAATGCTACGCAGGAAGAAATAGAGCACGCCTGCAAGCTTGCTCAGGCTGCTGAGTTTATTGACAATATGAAGGACCGCTATGAAAGTCATGTGGAGCAGGGAGGAAGCAATTTTTCCGGCGGACAGAAGCAGAGACTTTGTATTGCAAGAGCACTCTTGAAAAAACCGAAGGTCCTGATTTTAGACGATTCGACTTCCGCGGTGGACACAAAGACCGACGCCCTGATTCGAAAAGGCTTTAAGGATTTCATTCCCGACACCACAAAAATTATTATTGCACAGCGAATTGCTTCCGTACAGGATTCCGACCTCATTTTGGTCATGGATAAGGGGCGCGTTATTGCGCAGGGAAATCACGAGATGCTAATGGAAAGCTCGAAAGAGTATAGGGAAACCTATGAGTCGCAGAACAGAAAGGAGGAAAAAGATGGAGAATAAAAAGATGGAGAATAAAAAGAAAGGAATCGATAAAGACTTTTTTCCGACTTTGAAACGAATTCTAAAAACACTTTTTAGCTTTTATCCGGTCTTTTTGCCTCTTACACTAGTTTTGATTGTAGTCAATGCCGTAGTTTCGGCGATTCCGTCCCTGTTTCAGCAGAAAATCATCAGCCTCGTGGAAAGGGCCTATAAAAGCGGGGAATGGAAGTCCGTTTCCGAGCCGATTTTTAATCAAATTACTATCCTCGCAATTTTATACGGTATTTCTTTACTGGCTGCTTTTATCTATAACTGGAATCTGGCGACAATCACACAAGGCTCCTTAAAAAAATACAGACAAAAGATGTTTGACGGCATGCAGGACCTTCCGATTTCGTTTTTTGACAGAAATAAGACCGGAGATATCATGAGTCATTACACAAACGATATTGACTCCATGCGGCAGTTTATTTCGATTTGTATTCCGCAAGCACTGTCTTCCTTTATTACTATGGTGACGGTTGTTTTTCTGATGTTATATTACTCTCTTTGGCTAAGCCTCCTCGTTATTTTGGGCTCTATCCTGATGATTCGAGTTGTAAAGGATATCGGCGGAAAGTCCGGTCACTTCTTTGTTCGCCAGCAGGAAGAACTTGCGAAGTCCGAGGGCTTCATCCAGGAAATGATGAACGGGCAAAAGGTAGTGAAGGTTTTTAATCACGAATCGGAAGCGATAGCCGATTTTGACCGCTATAACGAGGAGCTTTTCTCTGTTTCCAATTCGGCAAACCGCTATTCCAGTGTCATTATGCCGATTTTAGGAAATATCGGAAATATTCTTTATGTCTTGGTGGCTATTCTTGGCGGTGTTCTTTTAACCTATAAGGTACCGAATCTTTCTATATCCGGTTTGGCATTAAGCATTTCCATTGTCATTCCCTTCCTCAATATGACGAGACAGTTTGCCGGTATGGTGGGGCAGATTTCGTCGGAAGTGAATGCCGTAGTGATGGGCATTGCCGGAGCAAAGAGAGTCTTTGCCTTAATGGATGAGATGAAGGAAGAGGATAGCGGTCATATTCGTCTGGTAAGCGTTAAGGATCAGGACGGAGAACTTGTGGAAACAGCAGATCGCACGGAAATGTGGGCATGGAAGGATGTAAAGGAGGACGGAACAATCGTTCTGAAGCGTCTTTTGGGAGATGTGGAGCTTCGGGACGTCGATTTCTCCTATGATGGAAAGCGCATGATTTTAAAGGGAATCAATGTTTTTGCGCATCCCGGTGAGAAGGTGGCCTTTGTGGGGGCTACAGGAGCGGGAAAAACCACAATCACCAATCTTTTGAATCGCTTTTACAGCATTCAAAAGGGAGAGATTATTTATGACGGTTTCGATGTCTATGATATTTGCTTGGGAGATCTTCGACGCTCTCTCGGGATTATCCTGCAGGATACCGTACTGTTTACCGGTACCGTAATGGAAAATATTCGTTACGGGAAGCTCGATGCCAGCGACGAAGAGTGTATTGCGGCGGCTCGCCTTGCAGGCGCAGACGATTTCATCACAAGACTTCCGAACGGATACGATACCGAGCTTAGTGGTAATGGAGGAAATCTTTCGCAGGGACAGAGACAGCTTCTTTCCATTGCGCGTGCTGCGGTAGCCGACCCGCCTGTTCTTATCATGGATGAGGCAACCTCTTCCATTGATACAAGAACGGAGGCGATTGTACAGAAGGGCATGGATGCTCTGATGGCCGGTAGAACCGTGTTTGTTATTGCCCACAGACTTTCCACCGTACAGAACTCCGATGTCATCATGGTGCTTGAGCGGGAGAAATCATTGAGAGAGGAAGTCATGAGAAGTTGATTTCCGAGAAAGGAAAATACTACCAGCTTTATACCGGAGCTTTTGAGCTGGAATAAGAATAGTTTCTTGCAGAGAAATGGATTTTTTGATGCCAATTTGTAAAAGCAAAGTAAATTGCAGCAAAATTTCTTGCTTGCACAATGCTGAAAACCTGTGCTATACTGCAGTGGTTGCCACAATAGCACAGTTGGTAGTGCATCTGATTCGTAATCAGAAGGTCACCGGTTCAAGTCCGGTTTGTGGCCGAAGAGGGAAACGGGGAAGCTTGGCTTCCCTGTTTTTTTCTGTTTTTCTCTGCTATAATGGGAAAATAGTGATGAAATAAGCTTGCCTGCGTAAACGGGGCTAAAGCTAGGGTACAGAAAAAATAGGAGTAGAAAGAACTGAGGAAGTAAAGAAATAAAAAAATAGAGAACGAAGAAGGTAAAGAACTAAGAAAGTGAAGAAAAGTAAGGGAATAGGGAAGTAATCTATGAAGAATAAAAAAGAGTTAAAAGTCATTATCGGAATCGTTTTAGTCGTGCTTTTTATAGCAGGCCTATCTTATCTTATTCCGAAACTTCTGTCCAAGTCCTCTCAAAAACTTCGTGTTTTAAAAAATGGAGAAATCCTTTTGGAACATGACATAAAAAAAGATGCCAAGTTTATAATTCTGGATCAGGAAGCCAAAGAAGTACCTTTTGAAGAAAGTTTAAGCAGTTTGTCTGATGATGAGCGAAATCCGGCAATGCACGAGGTGAATTTTATTGAAGTGAAAGACGGGAAGGTGCTTTGCACGGAATCCAATTGTAACAATCAAATCTGTGTGCACACTCCTGCCATCAGTAAAGAAAATGCGGATTTACCTATTGTTTGCCTTCCGCACGGTCTGATTTTACAGATTGTAAATTGAATTCTATTCTTGTGACAGAAAGTTCTAACAGAACAAAGGAACCAGTTCTAAGAAAACAAATGATATTGTTTGCTGACGTAGAGTGAACTGTAAGGAGGCTTATATGGATTACGAGGGAAGGATTTGTCGTTCTCCTATGGAGAAGAGTTCTTATATGTTGCCCGTGACTGTCGGCTGCCCGTATAACGGCTGTCATTTTTGCAATCTCTTTCGTGACCTGCACTACAGAGAGCTTCCAATCTCACAGATAGAAGAAGAGCTAAGGCGTGTTCAGAACGCAGGAGGAAAGCCTAAGAAGATCTTTTTAGGAGACGGCTGTGCCTTCGGTTTAAAAACCGTTCAGCTTTTAAAAATACTGAATTTAATTCATCAGTACTTTCCAGAATGCGACATAATTAATTCTGACGCAACCGTCACAAGCATTCGGCTGAAAACGGACGAGGAGCTTAGGGCTCTTTCTGAGAACGGTTACAAGCATCTCTATATCGGAATAGAGAGTGGACTTTCGGATGTCCTATCCTTTATGCATAAGGAGCATGATGTAGCGGAAGCGGAGCGGGAAATTGCGAGAATTAAAAATGCCGGTATGATTTATGATGCGCATATCATGAGCGGTGTCGCAGGAAAGGGGAGAGGGATAGAAAATGCGGAAGCCCTGGCCGCTTTTCTAAATCGGACAAAACCGGAATTTGTCGTAAACTTTTCCATGTTTATCTCCTCCGATACGCCATTGTATCAGGATATTGTAAAGGGAAGTTTTCAGCCGGCAACGGAACTGGAAAACCTAAAAGAAGATAGAAGACTGGTGGAGCTTTTAGCTAAGGATGGAAATGCATTATTCTATGATTCCTTTCATGACTGTATTCGAAAACGAGTCCGAGGGACTTTGCCGGAGGACAGAGAAAAGATGCTTTGCCAGCTGGACAATTTGATAGAAGAATTGGAGAAGAAAGAATCGATCTATGCCACGGATTTTTCCTACAGGGGATATCCGGCTCAGACGATGTTCGATTTGGAAAATAATTTATAGGAGAGACAGATGGAGAAGCAAAAAATATATCTGGACAATGCCGCAACTTCTTTTCCGAAGCCGGATGTAGTTCCTAAAGCTGTCTATGACTACATGACAAAGCTCGGCACCAATGTGAACCGAGGAGGCTATGCAACAGCCTATGATACGGAATCCGTTGTATTTGAATGCAGAGAATTGCTTGGGGCTTTGTTTCATGCTCCGGATTATAAAAATGTAGTATTTACAAGAAATATTACGGAGAGCCTGAATGTGGTCTTAAAAGGTCTCTTGCATAGCGGAGATCATGTCATTGTTTCTTCCATGGAACACAATGCGGTGATGCGACCTATCAAACAGCTGGAAAAGGAGGGAGTCAGCTTTACAAGAGCGCAGTGCGAGTCGGACGGAAGCTTAAAACCGGAAAAGCTCTTGAACTGCATTCGACCGGAAACAAAGGCGGTAGTGATGACCCATGCCAGTAATGTTTTCGGTACCATGCTTCCTATTCAAGAAGTGGGCGCTTTTTGTAAAGAAAACGGATTGGCTTTTATTCTGGACTCAGCACAAACAGCCGGTGTTTTCCCGATAGATATGGAGAAAATGCAGATAGACATTCTTTGCTTTACCGGACATAAAGGACTTTTAGGACCGCAGGGAATAGGCGGCTTTATACTCCGAGATGAGCTTGTCATGAAAATAGAGCCATTAATTTCGGGAGGAACCGGGAGCCTTAGCAATCTGGAGACGGTTCCGGAGTTTATGCCGGATCGTTTTGAAGCGGGCACGCCGAATTTACCGGGAATTTTCGGCTTGCATGCTGCATTAAATAGGCTTCGCAAGCTCGGAGAAGCAAGTTTATTGAGAAAAGAAAGACTGAAACAGAAAAATGTGGTTTTTTGAAGATAAAGAAAATTTTTCAGTCTTTCTAAGTCTCCTCGGAAGAAGAAATATTGACAGAATTGAAAACATCTTATACACGAGTGCGGATACTGCAGAACTTCTTCATCTACTGGAGAACACTGCTTTTGCAGCATCTCTAGAAAAATAATCAGAGAACATGAACTGCAGCTTACCGAAGAATTTCTTAATCTGCTGGATCCCTTAGAAAAAGAAGGAAAGTTAAAAATCATCGGGAAAAAAGATACGGAGATGCGAACCGGAGTGGTTTCCATCCAGACGCTAACCAGAGAACTATCCGATACGGCTTTTCAGCTGGATACTCGCTATGGTATTATGACAAGAGTCGGCCTGCACTGCGCCCCGTCCGCCCATAAAACCATGGGGACTTATCCAACGGGAACGATTCGTTTTTCCTTTGGCTTTGCAAATACGGATAAAGAAGTAAAGCTGGCTATTGATGCTCTAAAGGAATTACTGGAGGAAGAAAAGTAAATTATTAGCAAAGGAGATATTTCTATGAAGATTATTGTGGACAAAAGTATTGCCGATTTAGGAAAAAAGAGCATAGTGATTGCCATTGCCAAAAATGTGGATCCCGCTGCAAAGCTTTCGGATGCATTTCTTGAAAAGCAGAAGAAGATGGAAGAGTGGGCACTGAACTGTGATGCGGAGGAAGCGGCAAAGCATCCTGTAAATCAAGGCTATATTGACTCCATTACAGCTGTAGGGCGCAGTACTAAAAAGAATCCGCCTACGGCTGTAGCCCTCATTCAAAATATCAAGCGCCGCGGCTCTATGCCAAACATTAACAGCATTGTAGATATCTACAATGTAGAGTCTTTGCATTCTTTCCTTGCTATCGGAGGACATGATTTCGATAAGATTGAGGATGAAATCTGCTTTACGGTCAGCAAAAAGGAAGATGTTTTTTATCCGATTCTTGCTCCGGAGAAGTATGTAGCGGAAACAGACTATGTTTACAAGGATAAGAAGGGCATCATGGCATGGATTGATGTTCGTGACGGTGAAAACTACAAGTTTGATGAGAATACAAAGAATGCTATTTTTATCATTCAGGGAAATGCCAATACTTCCGTAGAGATGCGTCTGGAGGCCTTGGAGCGGATTCGTAAGGACATGGCGGAATGTATGCCGGATATGGAGTTCTCTACCCATGTCATTACCTATGGTGATGAGAATACGGAGATATAAATCCATATAAAATAATCTGATGGAATCAATAAACTTATTAATTTATAAGTTTTACAAATAAAAGAGCTTGCCTATATTAACTCACAATTTCTCAAGTTTTTCTTCTTTTCGTATAATGGTTACATAACTGTTAACATGTGTACGAAGAAGCCTAAAGAGCGTGAGTTTCCTCGTAGACACCGGAATATTTCCGGTGTTTTTCATTACAGATTTATGTTTTCTTCAGGAGAGAAACTTATATCTGTTTATCGAAAATTATTGCAGGACAATCGCAATAAACCATTCAGGAGGTTAAATTATGGACAAGAACCATCAGATGTGGTCCGATCTTGGCATGGATCTGGACAAACACGACTTACTTTGTGCTGCCCTTCCGGGAGCATACGGCGATGTATTTTTAACACAGGAGAACCGTCCGCAGGGAATGGACTATTTCAATATGGTCGCTGCGGATATTCACGGGATTCGTCCTGCCGAATTGATTCAAGCGCAAAAAGAAGGTAGAAAAGTCATCGGTACCTTCTGCGTATTTGTTCCGGATGAGGTAATTATTGCGGCAAACGGAATCGTTACCGGTCTTTGCGGCGGTTCTCAGTTCTGGGTACCGGAAGGAGAGAAGGTGCTTCCCGCCAATACCTGTCCTTTGATTAAGGCCTCCGTCGGCGCAAGACTGGGTAGAACCTGTCCCTATTTCCGTATTGCCGATATGTTTGTCGGAGAGACCACTTGTGACGGGAAGAAGAAAGCCTATGAGATTCTTTCTGAAGATGTAAAAATGCACATTATGCACCTTCCTCATGGAAAAAGACCGCAGGACATTGCCGCATGGGACAAGGAAATCCTTGATTTTGTAAAGGTAATGGAAGACTTTAGCGGAAATAAAATCGATATTGATAAGTTAAATCAGGCAATTCACATTGTGAATGAAAAGAGAAAGGCCCTGCAAAGACTCTATAATTGTAGAAAGAACAGCTGTGTCCCGATTAGCGGAAGAGACGTTCTTCTCATTATGCAGATTGCTTTCTTTGATGATCCGGAGCGTTTAACTGCGCAAGTAAACAGTCTCTGCGACGAGCTGGAAAAAAGAATAAAAGAGGATGTTTCCATTGCTCCGAAGAATGCACCAAGAATCTTGATTACAGGTACTCCTATGGCTGTCCCGAACTGGAAGATGCATAATATTGTAGAAACCAGTGGCGGAATCGTGGTATGCGAAGAAAATTGTACGGGAACTCGCTATTTTACCAATACTGTAAAAGAAAACAACAAGACCATGGAAGAAGCTGCTTCCGCACTTACGGAACGTTATTTTAACAATATTCATTGTGCTTGCTTTACTCCGAACCCGGAAAGAATCGACGATATCCTAAGACTTGCGAAGGAATATCAGGTAGACGGTATTCTCAATGTAAACTTAAAGTTCTGTAATCTCTATGCTACGGAAAACTATTTTGTGGAAAGACGCTTAAAGGAAGAAGGCTATAAGGTATTAAGTCTGGAAACAGACTACGAAGACAGTGATGCGGAGCAGTTGAGAACCCGTGTTAGTGCTTTCCTCGAAATGATTGAAGCAAATAAGTAAGCAAAGCTAAGTCCTAGGGAATATTTCTTTAGGGAAACAGGGAATAGGAAATCTGGCAAAATTGTTATATATCTTAGAAAGAAGAAGCCGGGAGACATGACAAAATACTATATCCTTTTTGATAATCATGAACAGGCTATTAAATTGCGACGGGATTTGCAAAATGCGGGAATCGGCTCCGTTATTGCACCAACTCCTCGAGAGGCAAGTTTATGTTGCGGTGTTTGCCTTCGGATAGACGAACAGGAGTATCCTGCTCTGGAGCGATATTTAAAGAATAATGCGTCAACGTATCGTGAGCTGAAGAAGATTAATGAGTCTTTCAATGCAAAACGGGATTCCTACCTTTAATTTTACAAATAATCGGAACCTGCAAAATAATACGTGAGCAAAATGTAGAAATTTTATTATTTTTTATACTATAACGACCGATAGTAAAATGTATTTGCACTATTGGTCGTTTCGTTTTTTTTAATAACTTACAAATTACTAAACTTTGCGTTGCAAACCTTACAATTTAAGCAAGTACCGTTGTATTAAATTTTTTCGTGTCGTAATATAAAGAAAGGTAAGGAGAAGAGGTTTTGTATGAAAAATAAAAAGCGGATAGGTTTTTGTTCTATTGTTGTTATGACAGCTCTTATTGCCCTTCCGGTGTACGCTGGACAGTGGCAGAAGGGAAGCGGAAAGAATAGCGCTAAGTGGTGGTACAATCATTTAGATGGTACATATCCTAAGTCTTCATGGGCGTGGATTGACGGAAATGGGGACGGTCTTGCGGAGTGCTATTATTTCGATCAACAGGGATGGTTGGTTGTAAATAAGACGGTGGAAGGATATAAAGTGGATTCTACCGGTGCTTGGCTTGAGAATGGAGCTGTACAAGTAAAGTCAGTTAGCGAGTCCGGTGTATTTACGAACGGGAAAAATGAAGTCAGTAATGGCACAATAGATATGGAGAGTGACTTAGAATTAGGGACCGCTGATAAAGCTGCGGTTTCTGCGGAAGATAAAGCAAGTGTTGCCGTACAGGATAAGACAGGATCTGTTCTTGAAGTGTCCGGTCGTTTCGGAGGTCCGGGAGAGGGAACTTCCGACTTTTCTTCTAATCCTGCAGTTGTAGCTGCAAATGGAGATATGTCCGACTTAATAGGATATGCCCGTTCCTTTATTGCCGTTCTCCCTTATAAGACTGCAGGAAGCTCTCTTAGTACCGGTGCAGATTGTTCGGGATTTACACAAGAAATCTATAAAAAATTCGGTATATCTATTCCGAGAGATTCGCGTTCTCAGTATGCTGCTTCTCAGAAGATATCCGAAGAAGAACTGCAGGCCGGTGATTTGGTGTTCTACGGTTCCAGCCCGAGTACAATTTATCATGTAGGAATTTATTCCGGAAACGGAACGATTATTCATGCAACGAAGAGCGGAGACTATGTAAGAGAACATGACTATCATTATGCAAAGCCCTTTGGTTTCGGAAGATATAAGAGATAGATTTTTATGAAAAAACAATCTGTTTTTCCGGAGTTTTGCGTAATGAAGTAATAACAGCCTTTTTCTTAATGGCTGTTGTAGTGAAGCTTTAAACGAGAGCGGCTCAGGTCACTCTCGTTTTTTTATGCGAGTGTCCACTTTCTTTTTATGAAAGAGTCCACTTTGTTTATGTTTACAGAAAGATAAAAATTGATTATTATAGCATGGTGTCTCAAAGAGACTTTATTTTTCAAGATAAATGGAGTTCGAAATGAATAAATGGAGTTTTAGTAAAAATATAGCAATTGCCGGCATATTGTGTTTATCAATCGGCTTTTTATCTTTTGCCGGTCCCGGAGAGGATTACAAAAAAAAGTTGGACGCAGAAAATCCTGTCAAAGAAACTGCGCAAACTATAAGTGTTTCTTCCGAAGTAAAATCGGATGGTACTTCCGACCCTTCTGTTTCGACGGAAAATCAAAAAGAAGAGAGGATTTCTGCTGCGCTTTCCGCATCACAAGTCGGAAAAAAAGAAGAACAGATTCTTCTCCTTTTGGACCATAAGCTGAGCCTTTGGAATAAAAAAGAGGGACGGTATATAAAGTTTAAAGAATGGCAATGTGGCTATGGAAGAAACGGTTTAAAAGCTGCAGAACTCAGAAAAGAAGGAGACGGTACTACTCCTAAAGGAGCTTTTCCCATTTCTTTTGCCTTTGGTTTTGCAGAAAGAGAAAATACGAAGCTTCCCTATAGACAGATAAAAAAGAACTCGGTTTGGTCTGATGAAAAAGGTAGTTATAATCAGTGGGTAGAGTCAAACAGATATGTTTCAGGTGAGCAGCTTTGGAATTATAAGATATGTTATGAAAAGGCCTTGGCGATTGGGTTTAATCAGGATCCGGTTGTCTATGGCAGAGGTTCGGCTATCTTCCTGCATATTAAAGCACCGGATACATGGGAAAGTTCCGGCTGCGTTACTGTGGAAAAGTCTTCCATGGAAGAGTTATTAACTTTGGTTAACGAGAAAGTAAGTATAATGATTCTTCAGAATGAAGAGGAAATCAAGGCATACTAGGAGGCAGAATGGATAAGAAGAAAAGAGTATTTAGAGATTATTTATTTATTGTTATTGGAAGTTTTTTAATTTCTGTTGCTTCCTTATCAATTTATGATAGAGCGGAATTGGTAATAGGAGGTGTTACCGGTGTGTCTATTATCGTACGTCACCTCTTTAATATTCCCTTATGGCTTAGCTACAGTATGATTAATATACCGCTTTTTGTTTGGGGATTCTTTGCTAAAGGTGGAAAATTTCTTTTCCGCACAGTGATTTCTACTTTGCTTTGCTCTTTTTTTCTCTATATTTTACCTGCATGGGAAATCCTTCCCAAGGATGATTTCTTCCTTGCATCAGTGGTAGGCGGAATCTTTATGGGGCTTGGTTGTGGTATGGTTTTCATATCCAATTGTACGACGGGAGGAACCGATTTACTTGCGGCTATTCTGCAGACCAAGTTTAAGCACATTTCCATGGCAAAGCTGGTTCAATTTGTAGATTCTCTGGTTATTCTTTGGGGATTACAAATTTTTGGTGTAACCAAAGCGCTCTACGCATTAGTGTCTATCTATGTATTTACCAAAGTTTGTGAAGCCATAATGGAAGGGATGCACTTTGCAAAATCGGTTACTATTATTTCCCATAAAGGAGAAGAGATTGCCCAGTATGTCATTTCTAAAATGTCCAGAGGTGTAACCGGCATCGAAGCCAAGGGAATGTATACTAAAAACGGAATAACTATGCTTTATTGCGTACTAAGTAATCGTGAGGTTTCGGTTCTTAAGGATGAGGTATATAATATTGACGATAAGGCATTCTTTATTATTTCCGACGTACGGGAAGTACACGGAGAAGGCTTTATCAGAAGGGACGAAATGATTTAATGAGGAAAAATCTCCGAAAATGGATTTTACTTCTCTTAGCAGGATTGTTTATACTTTCCTGCTTTTTCGTTTCTCCGGAAAAGTTTAGTGTAGAATCGGATTTACCTTTTTTTTTGAATTTTTCTTTTCTGTATTATTTTCCTCTTGAGAAATATTTTTACATGGCGACAATATTAATTTTGTCGAGCTATCTTTTGGAAAGTCGTGTGCTATCCTATATTGCGTATCCGATTTTACGCTTTGCCAAAACAAGAAACGCGCTTTCCCATATTTTGATTTTCTTAAGCTTTGGGATTGCCTTGCTATTCGGTACCAGCATCAGTATGTTTTTTACACTTCCTCTTTCCGCAATTACTCTGGGAAAAGAAGAGGATAGTCCCTATCTGTTTATGCATACCGTCTGTCTCCAGATTCTGGCTGCGGAGCTTGGAAGTATTTTATTTCCCTTTACCTCTCTTTCGGATTTTTATCTGTTTTTGCAATTTAACTATTCCTTTACAGATTATCTCCGCATCAGCTTCCCTTTTTTCTTTTCTTCTATATTATTTTTGCTACCCTATGTCTATTGCTTTCATAAAGAGAAGAACCGGCCTCTTTCTTTGCAAACTTTAGACAGGTTACAATCTTCTTATGAGGGACTGAAGGAAAGGAGTCCGGAAGGAAAAGTCCATCGCTTTTCGATTCCATTAGGTGTGTTTTCAACTCTGTTTTTTTTATCCTGCATTAGACTTATTCCAATTTATCTTGTGACAGTATTGCTTTTACTTTACAGTCTGTTTTTTAGAAGAGAAGTATTTTTGCGATTGGATTATTTCCTTCTTGGTTTTGTTCTGATCATTTTTCTCCTTCGTGGAAATATTTTAACCATGCATTTGATACCCCGCTTTCTCTCTACATTTATCAGCGGAAAAGAATGCAGTCACTCCTTGGTTTTGGCACAGATTTTTACCAGACTTCCGGCTGCGGTTTTTCTGGCTGATTTGACTACAAAGGGGCGACAATTAATCATGGCATCCATTCTATCTTCCATTCATCCTCTTGCCTGGAACTACAGCGGAGTAATTGCCTATTCCATGATGAAGAATCGTCCGCATGGAAAGGTGTTTATCTTGCATTATATTTTTTTACATATTCAAATGCTTTTACTTTTGGTTTTTCTTGCTTTCTTTACAGGAAATCTTTAGGAGTTTTATGAAATATTATTTTGCACCCTTGGAATCAATCAGTTCTTATCCCCTAAGAAACGCACATGCACGATTTTTTTCGTCTATAGACAAATACTTCAGTCCATTTGTCTCGGCGAATGAGGAGGGGCATTATACAGGAAAAATAGAACGGGATTTATCTCCTAAAAACAATCAAACACTTACACTTATTCCTCAAATTATGGGGAGAGAAGTAGATCATATGTTGAAATCCTTTTCTTATTTGCAAAATCTTGGATATAGTGAGGCAAATCTTAACTTAGGTTGTCCCAGCGGAACTGTTGTGGCTAAAGGAAAGGGAGCAGGGATGCTTCGAGACTTATATTTTTTAGAGGATTTTTTTAAAAACCTGTTTTTAAAGAAAGAAAAAGATTTTGCAATTTCCGTGAAATGCAGAATCGGAATCAGTGATGCCGTAGCGATTCCGGAATTGTTTTCTTTATTTAATCAATTTCCATTCTCGGAAGTCATAGTGCACCCCAGGGTACAAAAACAATTCTACAAAGGAAACGTAGATTTGGAGGGCTTTCAAAAGGTATACGAGATTACAAAGAATCCTCTTGTCTATAATGGGGATATTGAAAATGTGGAAACGGCTCATAAAATTATGGAACGTTTCCCGGCATTTCCGGCATTATGCTCGGAAGAGGTCTTCTTGCCAATCCTGCTCTTGCAAGGGAAATTCGGGGTGGAAACGAACTGAAAGAAAAAGAATTGAAAGATTATATTCTTGCAGTGGAAAAAGCATTTTCCGAAGAGATACAGGGAGATAAGAATCTACTTTGTAAATTGAAGGAATGCTGGAGTTATTTTGCTAAAAATTATCCTGTAAGTATAAAGGGAATCAAAGAGCTTAGAAAGGCGAAGACGATGGAAGAGTATAGAGCTGCAAAGTTTCGCATCTATAGTGAAGGAGAGTTTATCCCGTTTAAAGGAGAAAAAGAATGGATATAGAATATCCGTCATATTATGATCAATTTCATTGTATTGCTTCTTCCTGCAAGGACAGCTGCTGTAGGGGCTGGTGCATTGATGTGGATAAAGATAGCCGGGAACGCTACGATAGGGTTCCGGGGAGCTTTGGCGAAAAGCTGAGAGCAACGCTTAAGGAAGAGAAAGGGAATTATTTTTTCCCTTTGGAAGAAAATGGGGACTGCCCTTTTCTTAAGAAAAACGGTCTTTGTGAAATGATATGTGAACTGGGAGAGGATGCACTTTGCGAAGTTTGCCAGTCATACCCAAGGATGAAGCGAAGTTACGGAAATTATGCACAATATGATTTAAATGCATCCTGCGAAGAAGCCTTTCGCTTAATTATGAGCTGGGATGGAGAAATACTTCGTGGAAGAGAGGATACAGATGCGGAAGAAATTCTTAGTTCCGAGAAAGAGCGGGAACTAATCAATTTAATTGCTTTTCGTTCCGCTCTATGGGATGAGATTCCGTATTTTCCCAAAGACTTTAACGCTTTCTTTTTAGAACTTTACAAATTCTTTTTAGAAGCGGAATTACTGATATATCCGAATGCTTCAGCTGGTAAATGTAAAGCCGGAAATATAGAAAGACTAAATTCCGAAAATGTTCATCTTGACAGTTTTTCATTTCTAAATGAAGAGCGTTTTCTTGAAGCCATAAACTGGCAGAAGAAAATCAAGGAGAAAAGCCGTGACTTTTCCAAGTGGAGAAAATTGTTTTTAGAGGAAGTCACAAAAAAAGGCAAGAAGACATTCGAGTATGAATTCAAAAATGAATCCAATATAGTAGAGAAGTCGGAAGGAAACAAAGAGGATAGAATGAATCAATCCCGTTTAGAGGAATATTTTTGAAACTTCCAAAAGAAAAGCAGAAAGACTGGGAGAAAGCCATGCCGGCGCTTTGCCGTTACTTTCTCTTTCGTTATACGCTTCTTCCTCTTGAGGAAGCCTCCTTACTTCCTCTATTTTCGCTCGTGTATCAAAGTATAGAGTGGATCTATACTGCGTATCTTCTTATACTGAATCAATATTCGGTGAAAGATGGAAACTGTTATACAGGTTTAATCGAAGGCAAAGAAATAAAGAAAGAAGATAAGCACTTCTCTTGCTTCTTTTCCGAAGAACCGAGCATTTTACGAATTGCGGTATTTTTTTCTAAAGAAGTAGAACATGACGAAGAAAATATCCGCCAACTTTTATCATATAATCCTCTTTCCAATATTTGTAAAAAAGGAGTATAATGTGCTACGTTTGGATTTTGGATTTCCGGTGTATAGAAGGGATAGGTAGACGTCATGGATCGAATCGGTTTTGATAATGAACAGTATTTAAAGATGCAATCAGAGCACATTAAGGAAAGAATAGCCAAGTTCGGAGGCAAGCTGTATCTGGAGTTTGGAGGAAAACTGTTTGATGACTATCATGCGAGCAGAGTTCTACCCGGCTTTCAGCCCGACAGTAAGATTCGTATGCTGGGTGAATTAAAAGCCGACGTTGAGATTGTGATTGCAATACATGCCGGAGATATTGAAAAAAACAAGGTACGTGGAGATCTGGGAATCACTTATGATATGGATGTTCTTCGTCTCATTGATGCCTTTAGGGGGTATGGCCTTTATGTTGGATCTGTAGTGTTGACTCGCTTTACAGGACAGGAGAGTGCCATTGCTTACCAAAAGAAGTTGGAGTCTCTCGGTATTAAAGTTTATCGACATTATCCTATTCCATCTTATCCTTCCAATGTTCCTTTAATTATTAGTGAAGAAGGCTTTGGTAAGAATGATTACATTGAAACTTCCCATTCCTTAATTGTTGTTACCGCCCCGGGACCCGGTTCCGGTAAAATGGCAGTTTGCTTATCCCAGTTATATCAGGAGCATGTCCATGGGGTTAATGCAGGATATGCCAAGTTTGAAACTTTTCCAATTTGGAATATTCCTTTACAGCATCCGGTTAATCTTGCTTATGAAGCTGCAACAGCAGACCTGAACGATGTCAATATGATTGACCCCTATCATTTGGAGGCATATGGGGTAAGCACTGTAAACTACAATCGTGACGTGGAAGTGTTTCCGGTACTAAAGGCCATGTTCAATACTATCTATGGCAGTTCTCCTTATCAATCTCCAACGGATATGGGCGTGAATATGGTGGGGAATTGTATCGTGGATGATGATGCTGTACGAGAAGCCTCTCAGCAGGAAATCATTCGTCGTTACTTTAATGCCTTAGTGGAAAAAAGAAAGGGAAGCGGAAGCGATGCTATCATTGAGAAAGTGCAGCTTCTTATGGAGAAGGCACATATTTCTGCACAAGATAGAACTGTAATCGGCGCCGCTTTACAAAAAGAAGAAATTACAGGTGCCCCGGCTGCTGCTATTTCTCTTCCAAGTGGGCAAATTGTCACGGGAAAAACATCTCCCTTGCTTGGAGCTTGTTCTGCCATGATCCTCAACGCATTAAAGGTTCTTGCAGGACTTCCTGATGAAGTTAAGGTCATTTCTCCGGAAATTATTGAACCGATACAGCATTTAAAGGTGGAGCATCTCGGAAATCACAATCCTCGACTCCATACGGATGAAATCTTGATTGCCCTTACAATTTCCGCAAATTCTGATGAAAATGCAGAAAAATGTATGGAACAACTTGCAAAGCTCAATGGCTGCGAAATGCATTCTACTGTGATTCTATCTCAAGTGGATGAGAAAACTTTGGGAAAACTTGGAATTCGAATTACCTGTGAACCTCGTTATCAAAATAAAAAATTATTCCATTCTTAATCTTTTTCCTAGGGATAGGCGAATCAGAGAACAACAAGATATACATGCTTTAAGTGAAATTACAAATGCACTATATAAAAAAGTATACGATATTTTTAGAGAACTTTCTGTGAAAGAAGGTTCTCTTTTTTTACGACGGAATACATAAGTGGAATGTTTGTCATAGCCTCCGGTGATTGAACTTAAAAAGAAGGAATATTGATAAATTTTTCAAATAAATCAGACTAAATTATCTTATTTTGCAGAAACGTTAGTCATATATAACTAACTATAAAATGGCATAAACAGCGTTCTCTGTACAATGTGCACAAAAAATTCCTTCTTTTTTTGAAAAGAAAAAAGAAAATTCGTGTGCTATACTGAGCACGAATCATCTCTTGGAAAAGAGAGGGTATTGTCTTTGAAAAAAGGCAAAGGTGAGTCTTATAACGGAAACAGATATACTGTTTTCGGACAAGGAGAAAAAATGAGCAGGTTAATCATTGTTACAGAAAATGAAGCGCAGAAAACCGTGGAGGGGCTTTACCGCGACTTAGAGCGGAGAATTCAGGCTTCCCAGCCCGGTCTTTGTCCCGTGGATTTGGCAGAGGCATTTTTACATATTTGTCATGCACAGTCCTGTGGAAAGTGTACTCCCTGTAGAGTGGGATTGGGACAACTTGAAAAATTAATGGAATCTGTTTTGGACGGTTCCGCAAATATGGAAACTTTAACGACTATTGAAAAAACTGCAGACGCCATTTATCATTCTGCAGACTGTGCAATAGGTTTTGAGGCAGCGAAGATGGTTCTTCGTGGAATACGCGGTTTCTATGACGATTATGCAGAGCATGTAAAGCATGGACGCTGCAATGCGAAGCAGAGTCAGCCTGTGCCTTGTGTATCGCTTTGCCCTGCTCATGTTGATGTACCCGGTTATGTATCCCTGATTCATGAGGGGCGCTACGCAGAGGCGGTGCAACTCATTCGTAAAGATAATCCCTTCCCTGCAGCATGCGGTTTGATTTGTGAGCATCCGTGTGAATTGCGTTGCAGAAGAACTATGGTGGATAAAGCAATCAACATTCGTGGCTTAAAGCGATATGCAGTAGAGCATGAGGGAGAGATTAAAGTACCCAAAATTATGGATAAAACCGGAAAAAAGGTTGCTGTTGTAGGCGGTGGACCATCCGGTTTAAGTGCTGCGTATTACTTAAGCATCATGGGACACGATGTAACAGTTTACGAGCAAAGGAAACAGCTTGGTGGAATGCTTCGTTATGGAATTCCTGCATACAGGTTGCCCAGAGAGATTTTGAATCACGAAATTGACGGTTTAATGAAAACCGGATTCCAAGTCAAGACGGATGTTTCCATTGGAAAAGATATCAGCCTTGCGCAGCTTAAAAGAGAATTTGATGCTGTATATGTTTCGATTGGAGCTCATACGGATAAGAAGCTTGGTATTCCGGGCGAGGATGCGGAAGGTGTTATTTCAGCAGTAGAAATGCTTAGAAATATTGGAGATGATATTTATCCGGACTTCACTGGCTTAAATGTAGTCGTAGTCGGCGGAGGAAACGTAGCAATGGACGTGGCAAGGTCTGCTATTCGTCTTGGAGCTAAAACGGTAAAGGTCGCTTACCGAAGAAGAAGAGTAGATATGACGGCCCTTCCAGAAGAAGTGGAAGGTGCTATCGCCGACGGTTGTGACATCGTAGAGTTGCATTCTCCGGTACGCATTGAAAAGGATGAGAAGGGGCATTGTAAGGGCATCGTTCTGAAGCCGCAGATTATCGGAGGCGTTCGCTATGGCAGACCGTCACCCAAGGATTCTCAGGCACCTGAGGTGGAAATGAAGGCGGATCTTGTGCTTGTTGCTATTGGACAGGGAATCGACTTCCGTAAGTTTGAGGAGTATCAGGGGATAACTATTGAATCAGGAAGAATCAATGCTTTAGATACTTCCGCATTACAAAACGCAGAAGGAATCTTTGCGGGAGGAGATTGTGTAACAGGTCCTGCTACGGTTATCCGTGCAATAGCTGCAGGAAAGACCGCTGCGGCAAATATAGATGAATACCTCGGTTTCTTCCATGAAATCGAGTCCGATATTGTACTTCCACCGGTAAGATTTGATGATAATGCGCCCACCGGTCGTGTCAATATGAAAGAAAGACCGGCTGATGAAAGAGTACTTGACTTTAAGCTCATGGAATATGGTATGACGGATGAAGAGGCTTGCCAGGAGTCCGGAAGATGCCTGCACTGTGATCACTTTGGTTATGGTGTATTTAAGGGAGGCAGAGAAAATAAATGGTAAACTGTACAATAGATGGAAAAAAGGTTTGTGTGCCTGAGCATACAACGATTTTTAGATGCGGCTAAAGAAGTTGGGAATCCATATTCCCACTCTTTGCTATTTTAAAGATTTAAATGAAATTGGAGCGTGCCGAGTTTGCGTGGTAGAAGTAGAAGGAGATGATAGACTTCATGCTGCCTGCAACAGCCCGGTTTTTAGAAGGAATGGTTGTTCGCACCAATTCTAAAAAAAGCAAGAGAAGCAAGAAAATACAATGTCGAATTGATTTTGTCTCAGCATAACGTGACCTGCACAACCTGCAGTCGTTCCGGAAACTGTGCTTTTACAGTCTGTAGCCAATGATTTAAACATTGTCGGAAAGGATTATTATCCGAAAGATTTGCCGAAGCAGAAGAGTTCGAAAACCTTCCCTTTGATTAGAGAATATGATAAGTGCATCAAGTGTATGCGTTGTATTCAGGTTTGTGATAAAATCCAAGCTACCAATGTCTGGGATGTTGTAAATTCCGGTGGAAAAAGTACTGTGGATGTACGTGATTTCTACAAGTTGGAAGATTCTCCATGTGCACTTTGCGGACAGTGTATTACCCATTGCCCTGTAGGTGCTTTAAGAGAAAGAGATGATACGGATAGAATTTTAGATGCATTAGATGATCCTGAGACCATTGTGTTGGCACAGATAGCACCATCCATTCGTACTGCGTGGGGAGAAGAGTTCGGCCTTGGACCGGAAGAGGCTACGGTAGAAAGACTGGCAAGTTGCCTAAAAGAAATCGGTTTTGACTATGTATTTGATACCGACTTCTCAGCTGACCTGACTATTATGGAGGAAGCTTCCGAGTTTCTACACAAGCTGACTCAAAATGAGGGACAATTCCCGATGTTTACAAGCTGTTGTCCGGGGTGGGTACGCTTTATAAAGAGCCATTATCCGGAGTTCATTCCGCAGGTTTCGACCTCCAAGTCTCCTCAGCAGATGTTCGGAGCTATTGCGAAGTCTTATTACGCGGATATTCTGAAAGTAAGTCCTAAGAAAATATTCTCTGTCAGCATTATGCCTTGCCTTGCCAAAAAGGCAGAGTGTGCATATCCGAATATGACAGACAAGGACGGCAACTTTGATGTGGATGTAGCTTTGACCACAAGAGAGGTCAATAGACTGATTCGTTCTTTCCATATCAGTCCTGCAAAACTGGCTGATAAAGAACTGGATATGCCGCTTGGTATCGGTTCCGGTGCAGGAAATATTTTCGGTGCAACCGGAGGTGTAATGGAGGCTGCACTTCGTTCCGCTTACTACTTTGCAACAGGAGAGAACCCCGATCCGGATGCCTTTCAGGATGTAAGGGGTATGGACGGTTGGAAGGAATCAACTTTTACTATTGCAGGAAACAAGCTGAAGATTGCGGTAGTCAACGGACTCGCAAATGCAGACAAGTTGCTTTCTGCATTAAAAACCGGACAGGTACATTATGACTTTGTGGAAGTCATGGCTTGTCCCGGAGGCTGTGTTGGCGGTGGAGGACAGCCTATTCACGACCAGGTAGAGATGGCGGCGCACAGAGCACCTGTACTATATAAGCAGGATAGAGAGGGCAGTCTTCGTTTCTGCCATGAAAATCCTTCCATAAAAGCAGTTTATAAAGATTTCTTGGGAGAACCTTTATCCGAGCTTGCAGAAGAGCTGCTACACACTGACCAAAAGGGCTGGTTGATGCCCGGTGAAAAAAATAAGGATACAGGAATTATTCAGTTTTTCTTTTTACGACGAAAAA
>BNJS01001216.1_pt1 | contig 84160 bp, 162 predicted proteins | sample 8540461 | NCBI WGS metagenome assembly BNJS01 (sample SAMD00202454, study PRJDB9452) | human saliva metagenome | isolation source: human saliva | place: Japan
GATGGCTGTTTGAGTTCAATTCCGCTTGAATTATTCCGCTGATATTGATCAACAAGTTGATCAGTATAAACTAGGCGATTTTCCTCCGGATATGCTGATGCCGATAACGCTCTACTGTCTCTCTCATTTCCAATCACATGTATCTCGATACTGGAGAGGTCCTCGTCTTTTCTTTTATCGCAATCCGATATGGCCCTAAATAGCAGCTATACGGAATTTGACACATGATTAAAGGCGGCATAGCTCTTTTGGTCTGCACCATCTACATACAGCGAAACACTCCTGATCGATCCGCCGCATAGCGTCATTTGTATCCTCATGCCCGAAGGTCGATGCGAATCTTTTCTTCCATTGGATAGTACGGAAGTAGGCTTCTATTTCATCTTTCAAGTCAATCGTCGGAGTCTGCCCTGTGCTCTTTGCTTACAAGTTCAATGACACGAGATAATCCTGCAGACCAGTGAGGAATTGGAGACACACGATTCTCGTAAGTGTCTGCTTTCATTTCTCTTGAGAGTTCAACAGGAAATTTATCTATAAACTTAAGCGTCAATGAGATTATTGTATGCTCAGGGCAAACTAGCATCAAATTTGACTGATATCCGTGCTTGCAGTTTCGAGAATCACATTTCCCTCGGTCCTGTTGATTTCCAGCTGATGATATGTGCTATTTCGGATGAATTTACTGCTTCTCTGTGTCGTCCATCCTTATAAATACACTTATTGCATCCTCAGGAAATTCACATCTGCCGGCTGCGCGTGCTATAATTCTCGCTGGATTTGCAGTGGAATACGCAGTCTACCTAGATCTTGCCATTGTATCACCTCTTAATTATTTTCATTCTTACGTTCGACGACACTCGCAGTCCGCGCTGTCAAAAACCAGTGCGCTCAGTTCCACAATTGATGAAAACAGTTCGTCGAAATTGTGTATTCGCTGCGGATATTTTTCCAGTTACTGATATCCAACAGTTGACGGCTTGGGGTACCTTTTTCGTTATGTGTATGCCATTCACCTAAATAACTCTTTCCGATGTCGAGGATTCATAGTTCATCCATGATCATCTTGATGCCGGTGGCTCCTTCACGGATAAAGCGAAAGCGCTCCACTTGTATCTTTTACGTTGTGGATGTGTACATGATCAGTTATCAGTAGACTGTTACATAAAGACCGGTAGCCATCGATCAGTATGCGTTTCTTTTTGATCACTCTTTCTCTGGGTTTCACTAAACTCCGCTACAATATTGGACGCGATATCAAGCTGTACGGATGTACTGCCTATGTGATCTTTCATCATCTTGTTCTTGCATATACTACACCTTTTGTTACAGGAATGTTTTGACATAACATTTCCATTTGCGGTAAAGAACGTTTGTAATGCTCAGATGCCGATACCCATGCTTTACCAGCTCATCTTGAGGGGCCTCTCCAAGAGCTGTGTGGTGCAAACACTCTCCTCGAGAGAGACTTGGAGCACCAATCGCGATGTCATAATCGCAGTTTGCTGACTATCAATATCGAATACGCAACAAAAGGATCCTGCACAGCCGGACTACTCTTCTTAAAATCCTGTCCGGGAGCAACAAAACTTCCACGAAACGAAAGCGCGATCATCTGATATCGTATCTGTGTATTTCAACACCTGCAAACCAGCCACCATTGAGTATTGACGACCATTGCATGACCACCAATCCCATACGGCTCATTGAAGCAGACAATAGGAACAGCAATATTATGCTGCTTGCATGCACTGTTTATTGCTAAATTCAACTCTCGACTCGTTGCAGAAACGAGTGAGATCACGCAGTTTTGCAATGCACCTCAGGATTCTGCAAAAGTTGTTCTGCATCGTGATTTGGACATTTAACACGTTCACCGCTACATGTGGATACTGTTCCACCTAGGTGAATCTTCATCAAATCTGCCTTATTTTTATGCTGCAGAGGCATCCTTGAATCGAAGTATGTGACGATGCACATTGTCTACAGTCGGGCAATCTTTATCAAGAAGCGCTATTGTCCCTACTCCACACTGGCAGAGATTCGCTGCAAGAAATCCCCCGATCGAACCTACAGCCAATCCTTTACAGGAGATTTTCTCCCGCAATCCGCAGTCTCCACATCCTCCGCGCCCAACATATACGGTTAATCTATGGGCAGGTGATCTATTGGCTCTACATGACATTTGTGCTTCTTTCCGACACTTGCAAACGGTTTACTTTTATAGTAAAGTCGAAATCATATAGAAATCTCTTTGCTTGAATGGTATGGATAACAACACAATACAAGGTCTTACAGGGCATATTTAAGAATTCTTGAAATTTCCTGTGCAGTAATATTCCTTAGTACAAAACTCCTCAATTCTTTCCATGCTATATTCTATGGGAAGAATGTCAAAAACTCCACGTAAACGCATCAGTATGCACGGTATCTTTAATAGAATGATCCGAAGATCTTTCCCATAGTAATGGTGTACGAAATGTTCGATTCAGACTCTGTCCGAGAGAATACCATACCTGTCTACTACACACAATTCAAGTTTCTGTATTTCATTTTCGGTTAAAGGAGACAAATTCGTATATATATATACTTTTTGCCCTGCCCCCAATATGCATTAAATTCGCGCGCCACCTCCAGCCTGTATTCCGGGCTGTTCAGCTGAATCTCCAGAGAATATTGACAGCCCGGTCATGAGCATCGACATCACTTGTTCCGGCAAATCACTGCGAATCAGAAGAGATGTGTCGTCAGACAAACAGATTTTTCCATCCGAAACATGCGGACGAAATTGTTCCGACTCCTTTACTCGGATGATTGGAAACTTTTCGGGGAAACCCATTTGCAGTATCGATAACAGGTAAGCACCTGTATTCAGCCTCACAGAGGCGAAAACACCAGCCTCCGGAAGTGTTCAAATTTTACATTCGTCCTCGTTTTAATGCCGAGATTGCAGCCATGCTTCATCAAAGTATCCGTTCATGCCGACTCCGATGTACCCACACGCTTTTTCTACCGTGACAGGAAAATCCTCACCAAATATCTCTGTCATGACCTTCGGGCATCTGATTTTTCCCCTCATTTTCTACAGCTTCAAGCTTTGAAATCAATGTCTCAATTTCATTATAGAAATCGTTCTGCTGTTTCTCTGTCATCTTCTCAAAAGAGATTGTTTTTCCGGTTTCACAGGAAGGCAATGACTGATCGTATAGCAGGAACATTGGGCATTTTCATCCCACCTCCAAGAAAAACTATTTTGTATAGCTATCATGAGGGTTTTTGAACGCAGTGAAGTCATCATAGTGTTTCTTTGTCGGGAAAAAATCCATTTCAAAACTAGGGTTAAAATATGTATATGCCAGCGCCGTTAAAGCGATGCCGGTAGGGGCACCATTGCCGGAGAGATCAAAATTCCGGCTCTTCCATTTCTTGGCATAGCGTATGATTCTTCAAGGTGCTTTCTATCATCAGCATCAGTAAAGCGAGCATGGAGCAAATTAATCAAAGCCTGTGGATCACTCTCCTCCCAGTACCGGTAATCCGCAGAAGAGTTTTCCTTTCCCTTTGCAATATAGAGCTTTCCATCCGTATTATTCGCTGCATAGACAGCAAAATCAACGTGATACGCCGCCTCACCATCTTCCTGATACGTCACGGTAACGCAGGATCTACGGATCTGAACCTCTCTTCGTATGCCCAGCCAAAGCGTTATATACCCATACTCGTACGGGATCTTCATAGTCTTCTTTCTTTATCTGAAATTTAAGACCAACATCAATATCATAGTCTCCATCATCCGGCTTGATCCCTGTTCCCATCGCACTTCCCTGGTTAAAGTGCGTATAGATGCTACCCTCCTCAGAAATGTTTGACGCAACTTATTCAACAGGATCTCCCGTTTTTGACGAAGCGTGTCATTCTCGTCACTCAGTTTTATTGCTTCGTGAAACTTTATAAACTCCGATTGTGAATTCACCATAGAATATCATCTCATTTCTTTTATCATTATAGATTCTAACATCTCATCAAACAACACGCTGTGAAATCTCATTCTTGAGTTTCACATCCGAATACACAAATCCTCTATCCTGAAGCTGCTGCGTGACCTCATTATATACTGGCGCTTTCCCCTCGGGATCTCGGATCGTGAGCAGAACGCAAAACTCCTGCTCCAGTTTTTCTCCCGTTTCTCTGAATTCCCGTTCGATTGCCTCACGCTGTATCTCGATCCTCATATACCATTTGCAATCCTTCCCCAAGGAGCTTCTTTCTATTTCCGGCGGTCATCTCGTCAAGATCAATCGCATATTTTTGATCGGGTGAAAGCTTCTTTTCCATACCGTAACAGGGTTCTTTCCTTTGCAAATGCTTTCTCTTCCGTCACCAGTATTATTTTTGCTGTAGTAATCTTCCCTCAGGAGGTTTGCACCATTTTCCAGGGCCATGAGGGTTTAGAATCATTGGCTTGGTATCACGCCGCTTGATTCCCGTCGTCGTTCCAAATCTCACGCTGATATCCGACTGGCAGTATTGCTCCTTCCGATGCGCGCAGAAGGGCGCACTGACTACGTGTAAGCGTAATCTGACCACGATAGAACCCATCATCACCAGCAGGCTCTTCGGAAGGAAACTCTAAAATGTTGATAAACTGACTTTTGGGAAGTGAGTCCCGCAGGATCAGCGTGATCTCATGCTCCGGGTTATACAGAATATCCCGCGTTCAGGCGGCATTCCAAACCCATGAATTTGACCTTGTCTTCCATGTTCATGCGCTGTCCTGCGGGATAGCCTGCATTATGAACCATGAGTGCCTTGATGAGCAGCGGGTCGAAAATCCTCCGCCAGGAGGTGATTCAGCTCTGCCGCAATTCGCGCGATCCACGGGTGGAAAAGCTCGTCCCCAGAGCGCGTGCAACCATCCCTGCACGATCAAGAACCCTCACGCCCGTCATTGTAGTGGTGCCATCCGGACGCCTTCCCGTATTACCTCCGTAAGCGACCAAGATCCGGCTTGATGACGTAAGCGGGACCCGGCCCACATCTTGTAAACGGGGACGGTGTATCAATTTCAGCGAGATCATACTGCCCTTTTCTCCCCCTCGCAATGGAGCCGACAACGAGTGCCCTGACGGAGATCTGCCATCTTTGTAATCCGCTCATGTTCGTCCCCCGTGCAGAAAAAGCGTTGCTGTTACCGGCAGACTTGATAATACGAGCACATTGTTCTCATCGGCAATATTATCCAGTGCTATTCCGTATTGCGAAAATGAGTTTTTGGCACATTCCTCAATCGTACCAACGGACATCGTCCAGATTTTGATGTCTCGGTGTCGCTCAGTTGCATCTCCTGACGTTATCAATGATATCCTCCGGATAAACCGTTTCTTTTCCGAAGATCGGGGACAATGACCGCATCCATCATCCCCATGACACCTGTGGCTGCAGTATCGTCCGTACCATTGAGTTCATCGCTGTATTCAAGACGGATGCCACCATGGTACCGTGCCCTCTGTCCTGATACTGGCCTTCATAATATTCCTCCACCGGCTCTAAAAATCCATGGTGACGAGGTATTTTGTTCTTTTCGATTCCGCTGTCAAGGACACCGACAACGGGGTATGTTTCTACCTTCTACAGGCTGTTTTGCCGTTGGTACGAGAAGTATCATCAAAGGGAATCCATATCCATGCGGATCGGAATCGCCTCTTCAATCGAAAGATACCCTCAAAGCCAAGTACGGTCTCCAAATTGGTCATGCTGTCGAGCGATACGCGATACAGATTCATATCCCTGGTGTATCGGGTCTCCCGTTCAATTTTTATTCCATGCGCATGGCATTTTAGCCTGAACAAATTTTGTGCCAAGGTGTTTGTATGCGGATCGATAGTCAATCAGACGGATACGATACAGACGATTGTCCGGGTTATAGTTAACACGTTGCGCTTCAAATGGCTCGATTTCGCAATCGTCGAAATCAGTTTGGCAAAATTTTTGTGTGTCCTGCAGCGTGTCCTTGATATGCGAGATGAGCTCGTTTGTGGTCACTACGGATAGAAGCCGCCGTGTTTCTTTCGATTTCGGCGGCTCTTTGTCTCCCTCTGTTGGATTGGGCACATTTGAGGGTTCATCGAGCTGCACAGCAGATGCAATGCCGATGACATTGGACTTCCGATCACTGTCGAGGAGGTCAACCACCTGCCCGCGATGTGACTTTGCAATCGCATCCTCTACAATCGTAGTCGCAACGACCATGGGGAGTTTACGTTTTTCCTGTTTGCGTGTTGCAAAGGTGGCGGCGACCTGTGACATATTTGATACAGCCGCTGCGAGCGGTGCGTAAGTGCATCCCCGTGCAGAATCCATGAATCTTCTCTTTGGCTGCCGCCACCTTCGGTGCGCTGTTCGTCTCTTATTCTTTTTAAAGAATTTAATTGGAAGCCGTTTCTCCATAGTTACGCACTCCTTTTCCCCAGGTAGTTTCTGACCTGCCGTTCAGAGATCCCGAAGTGGTCACCGATCACTTTCTGAGTCACGCCATGATCGCTCAGATACTGTATCATGTCCACCTGACTGTAGTTCCCATGATTTTTGAATAGGAATACCTCGATAATGTAATCCAGCATCCCGATCTCCACTTTTTGAAGCACAGCCTTTTTCAGCATATTTTGGACGATGTCCTTGATATCGGAATATGAGAGCCCTTCCATCGTTCCCAGTATGTGTTTCCATTGCGTCTCGGTAATACCTAGATCATCCGCAATCTTGGGGAACTGCCTGATAAATCTCGCGAATCTCATCGCGCTCCGGCGCAGGAAGTTCAATGACGGTCTGAAACCGGCGCCAAACCGCCTTATCGAGCATCCCGGCGTGATTTGTCGCTGCGAGGAGTATACCCTCCTGAGAAAAATCATCAATGTTCTGGAGGAGACTATTCACCACCCGTTTCAGCTCACCAAGCTCATGCGTGCGTCATCTCTGGCCTTTGCAATCGCATCAAATTCATCCAGGAACAGAATGCACGGCTGTTTTTGCATACGCAAAGATGCGATGAATATTCTTCGCCGTATTCCGAGCAGTGATGATATGAGGGTGTCAAACCGTGCCGTAACAAGAGGAAGCTTCAGCTGTGAAGCAAGATATTTTTGCTGCACTTGTCTTCCACAGCCTGGAGATCCGTAAAGGAGTAGTGTTGTACGGAGGTTCAGCCCATGGATATCATTTTTGTTTTCTTTACTGGATTGTATCCCTGAAGTCATCCATACTGCCTCGAACCGATTTACTAAGAATAATGTGCTCAACAGAGGGCGCATAGTCAATCTCCGCAATATCGAGGCGGCTTTTCTTGATCTACAGGCAGCGTTGTCAATGTGTCCATAACCGCCTGACTTCCACCCACACGATTCAATGCAGACAGGATACGTGCGCTCCCCCTGCTTTTCCCCGTCAGCCTCCATCTTCTTTTGCAAGGAGACGGGAATAACTGGCAACTTTGACTGGATCCTTTCGCATTCCGGATTCTATGATTTTTCATGATTTCTGTATAGTACTAGACGCCTCCCTTCAATATATTTTATTCTATCACCATTATTTCCGCTTTTCAAGTTTTTCGTTGTTTTTATAAAAACGTCGTTTTATATAAGAAAAACCGACGTTTTTATTATATTCTATTCAAAAGAGACTGTCCCTGCACTTTGCAGAGGCGGGCTGTCTTCGTTGTGCTGTGTTACTCTGTGAGCGCTGTGCGATAAAAATCATCGCACGCCCGGGGCTCATGGTTATGTAGTCCTTGGCGAGGGCGCTGATCCAGGAACCGTAGGCAGGGTTCCCGGGAAGACGATGTGACTGGGTGCCGAACTCCTCCTGCGCAGCGTCGATGGCGGCATTCCGTGCGGCGCGGTTCATAACCTTTCGTCCCGCACGGGAGGCAGCCCGCGTTGTCCGCCATCTAGGCGACGACATCGCAGTCTGCCATGACCCGATCAAAGCGCGGCTATTTGCCGCCCATCTTCCGCATCTCCATAAGGAGGACGTGCCCGCACTCACGGAGAGGACGCCGTGTGTACGTCAAAGGGACGACAGAGCAGATTCCTCTGTCGTCCCTTTTTGTCGGTGAAATCACATTCACTCTGCTGGCCGAACCTCTACAATCAGCGGCACGATCTCCCCACGCCGCACATCGACGATGCCTTTGTCCGTCAGCTTGACGTCGGGACTGACGGGGAGCGCGAGTGTCGCGAGCGACATGACGGCATTATCACGACGATAGCCGTTTTCCGTGAGGGCGCGGCGCACGTCCGCGATCTGCGCACCGAGGACGGGGAGCGGTCGGTCGGAGAGGATGCCCGCGATGGGGAGCGGCGCACACGCCGTGACGCTGCTGTCCCGCGCGACGGCGATACCGCCCTGCGCCCCGATGACGGCGTTCGCCGCCGCCGCCATATCTGCCGCCGTCTGCCCGAGGACGAGGAGGTTGTGGCTGTCATGCGCATAGGGTAGTCGCTGCTGCCCCGTGTGTGAGCGCCGCGCCGCCGATGAGTGCCATCCCGCAGCCGCCGTTTTTCCCATGGCGCTCAAAGACGCAGGCGAGGTTGTACGGGCTGTTCTCCCAGTCAATCACGCCGCCATGAACGACGAGCTCCGCCCGCCCCTCGCGGACAAAGGTCGTATGCTCCTGCACCTCGAGGATGCGGCAAAGCACCGTCCCCTCCGCGATCGGTGCACGCAGGACAAAGTCCTCTGCTGTGCGCGGCGCGAGGTGGACGCTCCGATAAAAATGCGGAGGAAATGATGTGTCGCGCGGCGCCTCCTCCTGCTCCGCCCCGCGTACATAGACCTGCCGCCCTGCACGCCAGACCTGTGCCACTGCAAACGCCCGCAGATCGAGAGAGTACAGCAAAGTCGGCGATGCGTCCGGGGGCGTGATTGCCCTCTCCCGCAGCCCAATGTGCTGCGCAGGTGCATAGGTCGCGGCGTAGATCGCCTCCTCCGGCGGCAGGCCGAGCGCCATGCTGCGCCGCACGAGATGATCGAGCTGTCCGCGCCGCATGAAGTCGTCGGGCATGGTGTCGTCTGTAACGAGAGCGAAACGCCCCTGCGAGACGATGCTCCACGGAGGTAGTCGAGAAACTCCTTTTTCAGCGTCTTTTCCTGCAGCTGGATGAACATACCGTTCGCCGCACGCTGAGCAAGTCCATCAAGGCTCTGATCCGTGTGGTCCGAACGGATGCCGCGATAGAGTAGCTCTGCCAGCTCCCATCCGACGAAGCGCGGACAGTGTCCCTCGATGGAGAAGTCCGGCCGTCCGCACTGGATCTGGCGAATCAGGCGAGTTGGTCTTGCCGTGCACATCAGAGAGCACGGCACGGCAGTCCATGACCTCACCGAGGCAGATGACCCTGCTCCATGTGCATGAGTGCCTCGACATCATCGCTCTCGATCGCAGCACCCGCCGTCTCAAAGCGCATCGTTCGTCGAGGGGACGGAGGAAGGAATGGCGATGCGGACATCGACGGGGACCGTCCTGCGCACTCTGCATCAGCGCACGGATCCCCGCCAGCCCATAGACATTCGCGATCTCATGCGGCTCTGCGATGAGCGTTGTGACACCGTAGCGCACTGCCGCATTCATAAATGTACGCGGCGCACACATCGTGCTTTCGATGTGCATATGGCAATCGATCAGTCCCGGAACGACATACTGTCCGCCGAGATCGACCGTACGCTTTGCCGGACACCCTCGGCGGCTCCGTCCCAATGTAGGCAAAACTCGATCTCCGCTGAGTGCAACAGATCCGTGGGACAAACGTCTTTAAATAGCTGTTGTATATCGTTCCATTGGTCAGAAGTACGTCAATATCCATACAGTTGCTCCTATTTTACCCCTGCAATGGCGTAGAAATAATACGCGAGCAGGAGGGCAAGCAGATAGTGTCCCTTGTGCAGCTCCGCCGTGCGTCCCATCGCCACTTTCATGATAACAAACGAGATGAACGCGACCGAGATACCGTTTGCGATGTTGAACGTGAACGCGGTGAACGCAACGCAGAGAAATGCAGGGATATACTCGGCGATATCCGTATAGTCAAGATTGCGCATGCCCGCCATCATGCTGACACCGACATAGATCAGAACGGGCGCGGTCGCCGCCGCCGGGATCATGAGCGCGAGCGGCGTCACCGCGAGGATGAGGAGGAATGCGACGGCCGTCGTGCACGCCGTCAGTCCCGTGCGGCCACCTGCCTCGACCCCGCGCCGGACTCAAGATGAGGTAATGAGCACGGGGATCGTAAAGAGCGAGCCGATCGTCGCAGCAATGGAGTCCACGTGGAAGACCTTGTCCAGCCCCGGCAAATCGCCGTTCTTATCAGGAACCTCGCCTGTCCCCCAATGCCAATCGCCGTGCCGAAGCTGGAGAAGAAATCCGGCAGGAAGAAGGCAAAGAGGAATGGCAGATACGCGAGATTGAGCGCACCTCCGAGGTCAAAGTTGAAGAAAAATGGGCGCGATGCTGTCCGGCATGCGGAAGATGCCCTCGGGGAGCTTGGTGACGCCCATGGGGATGCCGATCACCGTTCCCGCGAGAATACTGATGAGCGCTCCACCGCGCACACTTACGTGCAGAGAGAACCAGCAGGATGATGAACGTGATCGCCGCGAGGAGGACAAACTGGCTGTGTGGGATCGCCGAACGAGAGCGCGACCTTCTTCGCATTTGCTGCGAGCAGCTTTGCATTGCGCATCCTGACTCACCGCGAGGAAGATACCGACGCCTGCGCTGATTGAGATCTTGATGCCGCGCGGTATTGTCATGACAATGGCTTTTCGTATGCCAAGCACCGTCACGGCAATAAACAGCAAACCACTGAGGAAAACGATAGCACTCGCCACACCGATCGGCACATTCTGCAGCTGCACCATCGTGATCGAAAAAGATCAGACACTGCCCATGCCGGGGGCGAGGCGAAGGGACGGTTCGTATAAAGCCCCATCGCCATCGACGTCACGAAGATCATGAGCACCATGCCCGTGAGCATCGCCCCCGTCGGGACGCCGGCCTCCCCCATCATATGCGGGACAACGGCGAGCACATAGCCCATCGTTGCGAACGTCGTGAGCCCTGCGATGACCTCCGTCGAAACTGTTGCGTGATTCTCCTGCAGCCGAAAACTGCCGCTCAAAGGAATGAATTCATTGGACACGCCTCCCAAAGGCAATCATAAAAATCGAAGACACTTTATTATAAACCCGTTATCAAACTTTTCCAATAATAAAGACGGAAATATTTCCTGCGTCTCTAAAATCCCGCGCCCCGTCAATATGAGGGAAGATTATGGCACGCGCAGCCAGGCGGCGAACGAGCGTCGAACGGCAATGCAGAGAAACGGCTCCTGCAGTGAAAGCAGACTTTTCGAGGATGGCCGCCGCCCCGCGCGCAAACGGCTGGAGCACATCGGCGATCTGCCAGCCCGCTGCTCACTCGGATGCAGTACTCGACGAGGAGCTTTTCCCTCCTGCGTCGCGAGGCAGTCTACACTGTGCGTATCCATGGTGATTGCGCCTATTATACCATATTTATGCTACGCATGGCTTCCTCTCCAGTACGCAAAATAAGCGCTTGCACGTGCTCTGTTGCCGCCCATACATAAAGTTCCTCTCCAAAAGGATTTTCAGCATGTTCGGAGAATTATTCTGGGTTTTGAATTCAGCGAAGGAGAGACACATTATGTACAAGAATCTTTTTATGTTCCATCTTCTTTTGCCGCAGTGCTACTCCTATATGGGGGAACTGTGCATGCTGCCGAGAAGGAATTCCCGCTGATCGAGAATGCGGATGCCGCGGTCTTTGTCAACCGAGTGAACGAGGTTCTGCATGGGGAGGACTCCCCTGTAGTCCTGACTCCGCCCGCATACGACAAAGCAAAAATCCGATTTCATGACACCGCTCTATACATCCCATACGCCGAGCGGTGTCACGGTGGATCTCTATATGACGCCCGACCGCGCCTATGTGCATCGTGCAGCGGCAAACACCGAAGTGATTGATGTGCAGGGTCTCAACGAAGCGATCGCAGTGATTGCCGCCGTTGCTCTCGCCAGCGGTATGACACGATGAAATGTCCGAACTGTTCCTATGGAAGCCCTGCAGAGGAGTGTACACGCCCCAGACGAGCTGAAATGGGTCACGCCGGAAACGACGTTCAAGGTCAGTCGCGTTTACTGCGCAATGCGTGGCAGCAGATGATGGGCTCTGACTATCTCCGCGTTGGCCCATTTGTAACGATGAGTATCTATGCCGTCCATCAGTGAAATGAGAAGATTTCGGAGGAAAACACATGAAAAGGCAATGGCTTGTCCCACTCGTTTACGCCCTTACTTTTATTCCTCTTTGCGGGAACGGCGCTGGCGGCACCACAAAAATCCGCCCCATCCCCTGCGCAATGCACATCAGCTATGACGCCTTCCTCATGGAGCTAAACAGCTGGCTTTCAGGAGGAATTTTCACATTGATCTGTCCGCGCCCAGATACACTGCAGGATCTCTGAGGACGGCTTTACGGCCTATCTCGCCCTCTACACCCAGCACCACGCAAGTCGCATTTTTATACAAGAGATGGTCTCCCTGTACCTCACGCAGTGACGCTCTACCGACCGGACAACAAAGAGATGACGGCAGATGCAACCAAGCTCATCACCGCAATCCTGTCTCACAAACGGCTGACCCCGGACGAAATGATGAAGCTCTTTCAGCGTCAAAAGTCGATGACAAAACGCAGCTCGACACGTATACTGCAAAAACACGGAAAGACATTTACACGATGTCACCGAATGGACGAACATGTCGTAGCTGTCGGTGTATACGCACTGGACCAGTGCGAATCGATGGCGTTCTATACATCATCTTTGCACGGGCACAGGCAATCCCCGCCAGTCTCCAGGCTGCCCGCAAGAGCGAGGTCTCCTCATTATAGTAGTCGATGAATCCGTCGACGAGTTCATGCCGCGCGTATCGCTGACCATGAAGGGCTGGTAGAAGTTCTCTCCTCCTGCTCAAAGTTCGCCCACGTCATGAGATACGGGATATGATGACGCGCGCGACGGCTGCCGCGCACCTCGTCCAATGCGGATCGTCATTGCCCGTGAGCGCGAGCCCGCCGCCGTTTTTATGAACGCCGACCTCGGTGAGCGCGGGGAGTTTGCCGTGCGCATCCGCCGCGGACACAACCAGCGCCGCCGCATGCTCAAGCCTCTTCAAAAAGGCGGGCGTATCGTCGTCATCGTCGTAGAAGTCAAAGCCGAATACGTCCACATACGCATCGCCCGGATAGCGGTCGAGATAGTCCTCCGCCGAGCGAGAACGGGCGCGTTCGGCGCATAGACGTAGAGCGCATTGTGCACGCCGCGTACATCGCGCAGATAGTGGACCGTGTACCGCCAGAGCGCAGTGTAGTCCGCGCCGTCCGTCCCCGCTGCGCCCCACCAGAACCAGTCTCCGTTGTGCTCATGGAGCGGGCGAAAGAGCACGGGGATGCCGCGCCTCTGCATGCGCAGCAGAAAATCCGCGACTATATCAAGGTAGGCCGTATAGACCGGATGCAGATCGCCGCCCGGAGCGGCGCGGTGCAGAACATGCCCCGAAGATCGTCCGGCGAATAGCCCGAAAAGTCATAGCCGCCGTCCGCCTGCGGTCGCTTGGCCGCGCTTGCGAGGTTAGTGATGTGCATGGAGAGCGTCAGATCGCGCCCTCAGTTCGACGCCTCTGCCGCGATCCGCTCGAGTTTGTCCGCACAGCTCATGCGCGCGCTGCGCGCTCCGCATCAGTCAGCTCCAGCTCCTCACCCGTCAGCGAGGTGCGTCGAGCCCGACGATCCCTACTGAGCGCGCCGTCGTGTCCTTCGTATCGGAGTTCGTACCGCTGTCGATGCGAAAAATTTGTGATGCGCGTCGTTCTGATGTCCGTAGATTGTGTACTGCAGGCGCCCGAGCGCCGTAAGATACGCATAGAAACCCAGTGCGTCTCCGCCGTCGCCGCCGCATCGGCGAGATGCACCATACGCAGAGCAGCGGCGCGGAGCGTCTCGAGCTGCCGGTGTGTCGCTGCGCGCCTTCGCCGCGTCAGGGCAGAACCGTCCGCGCCCGATAGACAGGATCCGTCGGATCGTCCACGGGATGTGCGGCGACAGAGAGACGGCATAAAACCGAATAGCGCCCCGATCAGGACACATGCCGCATTGCCCCGGCAAAAGTGGAATATATCATCCGATTTCTCCTTTGCAGATATTATAGCACAAAAACACCCGCCCCCGTAGGAGTGGGTGCCCTATGATCTCCAAATATCAGGTATTCTTCGCAATGATCGCGCCAACGACAGCGCCTGCGATGGCGGCCGTAGTCATGCTGCCCTGCGAGTAGCGCTTGCTGCCGCCTGCGCCGTCCGCCCCCATGCGAGCTGCTGAACATCATCGCGTCCGTCAAAGCTCGTGTACGACGCGCGCTCTGCCGGCACGTTGAGCGCGTGCGCGGATACCTCGGCCACACCTGCCTCGCCATAGCTCATGGCGCCGGACGATCGCGGCGATCGCAGTCCGCTTCATCATCTTTTGTTGTCATCATGTGAAACACATCCTTTCAGACGGCGCTGCTGTCAACTTATCACGTTTCCGGGGATGAGAATACGATGTGCATATGGAAATGGATATAAAATGAATTTAAGTCCTGTTAGGACTTACTGCTAATTTTATGGCTGCATAAAATGACGGGAGAATACCGCGTCAGCTTATCGCGTCGTCCGCGGCCAGAGGGGATCGATCAGAGGGGCAGGAAGATGTCCGTTGAGAACAGAGGCGAACGCCACAACTGTGCTCAGTATGACGAGGAAGGAATGCCTGCGTTTTGTTCGTTCCATGATCATCGCGTTTCCCAATAAAATGACCGCCGGTCTATAATGAATGCATTCATTATATGACGAGCAGTTATTATGGATCAGAATTTGTGGGGGTATCGTGAGTCGTATGAGTGTCCTCCCAGCCTTGGCAGGGCGGTCTACTTGTGCTGACGATACCACTCCGCCTTTCCTCGAAGCACGTCGCCGCCGCGCGTGCAGTCCTCCGCCCACAGGGCGAGGGGGGCTCTCCGCTGTCCCGAGGTACTCGAGGTCCCAGCGCTCGCATGTCGTGCGCGGTGCCAGGGCGCATGAGCGCACACACCGTCCTCGTTATCGGCGGCCTCGCCGTGCGTCGGACGCGCTCCTTATCGATCGTCAGCCAGAGGCCGTCGGCGGTGCCGCAGCCGCCATCGCCAGCCCCTCGATCTGCGCGGCCGTCGGCGGCTCGCCCCGGGTCGTCCGTCGTCGCACCGACGCAGCCGAGGAGGGCGATGCTGACGCTCCCGCTGTTGCGCCGATAGGTCGCGGCAAGTACATCATCGAGTACGCCGTCCCCGATGACGTAGATGCCGCCGTCCGCATCGATCTGGACGTGGTAGTCCGCGAAGAACTGCCCGTAGTGCCCCGCCGTCCAGTGCAGGTAGAGCTCGTCTCGCGTGACTGAGCGCGCGGCGGCATGCAGAGCGCGGGGCGGTACGCCGCCCGAGGGACGCAGCTCATGGCAAGTCACGCGCCGCATGGCAGACGCAGGAAGCACCGCGCACTCATCGCGTCCCTCCTTTTCCCGCGCATCATGACCGTGCGCCCGAGAAAGCCGATCAGCCCCGAGGCGATATTGCTCGTCAGCTCCGCACTCCCATAGAACACCGAGAGAATCGCGACGGCGACCAGCCCCGTCCCGACCATCCAGTCCACGCGCGGCAGATAGTTTCGCATAGAAAATTCTCCTTTCCTGTCTCACATATATCTCTATCGAGAGTAGTTGCTGTGAGACGAGAAAAAGGAGAGTGTGATTATATTGATCGTTTCAGATCGACAGAGAGAGGGATTGCCCTCTCAGTCCTCGTACCAGAATGGGCGCAGGAGGCGCACCGCACAGTTCTCGCCCTCGTCGGGGCCCTGCTCGCGGCGTCCTTTCTGCACACGCAGGAACTGGCTGCCGATCTGTATCTGGTAGTCGATGATCTCGCCGAGATAGGACTTGCGCGTCACGATGCCGTGCAGTGCATCCGTCGCCTCCGTCGGGCAAAAATCGATCTCGGAGGGACGGCTGGCGAGAGAGATCGCAGGCACGCTGCGCAGCTCCTCCGGTGGCACAAAGGAAGCATCCAGCGGATGTCGCTTCGAGGACAGGCCGCCCGTCCTGCCACGATGCCTTCAGGAAGTTCGAGGGGCCGATAAAGCTGAAAACAAAATTTATTGACCGGATGGTTATAGACGTTGAGCGGCGTATCGATTTGCTGCATGACGCCATTCTTCATCACGAGGATGTAGTCCGAGAGCGCCATTGCCTCCGACTGATCATGTGTCACGTAGATGATGGAGAAAGCCGTACTTCATCTGCAGCTCTTTGATCTCAAAGCGCATCTCCTCACGCAGATGCGGGTCGAGACTCGAGAGCGGCTCATCGAGCAGCATGACATCGGATTGATCGCGGGCTCGGGCGAGTGCCACGCGCTGTTTGCCGCCGCCGAGAGGAAGTCCGGCTGCCTTCCGCTGCCGACAGGAGATCTGATCGCCTTCAGTGCCTCGGTGGTACGCTGGCGGATCCTCCCGTCTCGGGGAGCTTGCGGATGCGCAGAGGAAACGCCACATTCTCATAGACCGACAGGTGCGGCCAGCAGCAAATGCCTGAAATACCATGCCGAAGTTTCGCCTCGGGCGGCAGATAGTGATTTTTCTTCGGTGAGGAGAGCAGGCGGTCGCCGACCCACACCCCTCGGAAAGGTCTCGAATCCTGCCACCATGCGCAGCGTCGTTGTCTTTCCGCAGCCCGACGGACCGAGTCTGAGAAGCAGCTGCCCTTCTCGATCTCAAAATTGAGGTGATCGACGGCGGTGACGTCGCCAGATCGTTGGTTACATCCACTAAACGCACATACGACAGTACCTTACACCCCGCCTTTTCGTGAAATGGTTGATGATCGTCTGACCGATGATGATGGATGATGAGTGCAATCCCCGCCAGTGCCGCCGACATGACCGTCTCACCGTCCTCGTTCAGCGTATAGATCGCGACACCGATGGTGCGCGCTCGTCGGTGCGTGAGAGCACGATCGATACGGTCAGCTCACGCAGTGAGGGCAGGAAGATCAAAGAACGCGGCGAACATCCCCGGCCGCCAAGCGGCAGAACAACATCGCGCAGGACTGCTACATCGTCGCCCTGCAGGCACGCGACGCCTCGACGAGCGAGTCGCGCACCTGCTCCAGCGCGGCGGAGTTTGCCTTGAGAGAAAACGCCATATAGCGGGCGATGTAGGCGACCAGGATGATCCACACCGTATTGTAGGAGGTTGATGCGAAACTGTCCGCTCCACGCGAGGATCACGCCGAGCGCAATAACCGATCCGGGAACGGAGAACGGCGAGCATCCCGAGGAACTCGAGAATGCCTTGCCGCGTACCTTCATCTTGACGATGACATGGGAGATCGCGACGCCGGCAAACATGGTAATGACTGCCGCCGTGAAGCCGAGCGTCACACTGTTGAAGATCGCATCACGCGTAACCTTGTAGTCGAACAGGATGAATTTATAGTTATCCAGCGACAGACGTGCTGGTGCAAACGAAAGCCCATAGGTTTTGAGACGCCGACCAAGAAAAATAACGGCTGTCGGCAAGAGGATCGTAAAGGCGATATACGCGAGGCAGAAGATGAGGAGCGGGTAGCGTAGGGCCGCGCAGTTTTAGCTCCCATGGGGCGGAAGCTCTTGCCGCCGATGATCTGATAATGTCCCGAGCCGAGGATCTTGCGCTGCAGCCAGATGATGAACGCCGCGAATAACGAGCACTGAGCGAGCACGGTGCCCGTACGGATCGCATCGAAACTGCCGCCGCTCTGATGGATGCGCCCATAGACCAGCGTCGGGATATTACAGATGCCGTTCTCGATGCCGAGGACGGCTACCGTGCGCAGAAAATGCGCCATCGAATAGAGCATGATGAGAAGTGCCCCGAGAGAATACTCTGGCAGGACAAGCGGGATCGTGATCTTTCGCGTGATCGTAAAGAGCCCCGCGCCCGAGATGCGCGCCGACTCCTCGAGGGTCGGATCCATGCGCCCGGGGCGCCGCACACCTAGAATGAAGACGAACGGAAGGTACGCAGTCTCCACGCCGCTGATCCCATAGTGAGGTGTAGATGTTGAAGATGGGGGCCCGAGAGCCGAAATGATCGATAAAGAATTGATTGATAAAGCCGGCATTCGGCGAGAGCAGCATTTTCCACGCGAGTGCACCGATAAAGGACGGCAGCATAAGGGAACGAGAGACATTCCTTTCATAAAGGTCTTATGCGGCAAATCCGTCCGTGTGACGAGCCACGCGAAGAATGTCCCGACGATCGTACTGCCCACCGTGGTGCAGGAGGCAATGATGAGGGAGTTGAGCAGTGCCTGATACGTCTCAGGCTCTCGAGGATATCCAACGCGCTCGAAAAGGTTGAACGATCCGTCCACCCAGAATGCGTTGAAGAGAATCAGCAGAACCGGGAAGGCTACCACAATGACCAGAATGGCAATGGCAAGAAACAGGATCACCTGCGCCATACCAAAGCTCTGAGGACGACCTACAGCACTCATTTGCCCACCTCTTCTCTCAGCTGATCCGCACCAAACCAGAGCAGGCTGAGGAATTTCACCCCGACACGGATCCCAGCACGAAACATCAAATCATCGCTGATGGCACGATGCGTCTCAATACTCGTGCGCAGATGCGTCCATCGATCTCGATCAGATAGTCCATCGTCGCACCGAGGAAGTTCGCGCGGCGCACGATCCCGCTTCGATCCGTCTCCCGTACGAGAGAGCATGACATCCGACGGGCGGAACCCTGCGCCCAATGATCGGCATCCCCTCCGGCAGCTCAGCATCGATGCGCTGCGTGCCGTCACCGACAAAGAGAAAGGTCCTGCTCACGCCGTACTGGAAGGGAAGTTCGCAAATCCCCATGAAGTTAAAACACAAAGGGATTCGCGGCCTGCTCAAAGATCTCCCACGGCGTACCGATCTGCTGAATGCCGCCGTGCTCATCCATGCAGTCGCTACGCGGTCAGAAATCGCGAGCCCGATCTCCTGATCGTGCGTCACGTAGAGGACAGTGACATTCAGCTTTTTGCTGCAATGCCTTGATCTCAAAGCGCATCTCCTCGCGCAGATTGGCATCCAGGTTCGACAGCGGCTCATCGAGGAGCAGGAGCGAGGGCTTGCCGACAAGCGCACGTGCGAGTGCAACGCGCTGCTGCTGGCCGCCCGAGAGCTCCGACGGCAGGCGTTTTTCCAGCCCCTTCATCCCGACGATCTCCACCATCTCCATCACGCGTGTACGGATCTCGTCCTTCGACGCTTCGCGATCTTGAGCGGGTAGGCAACATTGTCAAAGACCGCTCGCGTGTGGCCATACCGCATAGTCCTGGAAGACGAGTCCGATGCCGCGGCGCTCGGTGGTATCTCCACCTGCTCTGCGGGTCGTGTAACGAGTGTATCGTCCAGATGAGATCCTGCCCGCATCCGGGGACTCAAACCCCTGCAATCAGGCGAAGCAGCACCGTTTTCCCGCAGCCCGAAGGCCCAAAGCAGAGGTAAAGCACTCTCCCTTGCGTATCGTCAGTGACAAATCGGCTAAGACATGGTGATCGCCATGGCTTTACTGACGCCCTCCACACGGATAATATCCATAAAGCCCTCCTCCACACGGCACAGGGTGCCGCGCACAATATTTCGTGCATCCCTATATAGGGCGGGCGCGGAATGAACGTTTCATCCCACCGCCCTCACAGGAACGACCGATTTCATGCAGCTACTTCTTACCGATAATCTCTGTGAACTGTTGATCGTCTCCTCTTCTGCGGGAGGATCTTCCGTATAGTTCACCTTAATGGCGCGCTGGAGTGCCTCTGCCGGCTTCGGCGAGACCGAACTTCTCCGGCATATCGACATCGTTGCGGACAGGAACGGTTCCCTCGTTGGCGATCATCTGCTGTGCCTCACTACTCAGCAGATAGTCGACGAACTTCTTGGCCGCATCCATGTTGTTTGATTCGCGAAGATCGCCACGGGGCTTGGTACGACAGAGCAGCTCGGGCGGATGGGCGAGGGCGACATGTGCGCCCTTGTTGACCTTATTGTTCGTGATGTAGTCAACCCCTCAGGCACGCGGCGAGCTCGCCCGAGGAGGTATCATCAATGACCTGTCCCGCGCCCTTGCCGATAGCGGGTCTGGTTCGCGGCCAGTTTTTCAAAGAACTCCCAGCCAAACTTCTTCTGCAGGAGCGCGATACTCATATGCGACGTTCCCGAAAGCGCGGGGTCGGCGATGCCGAAACGCATTCGTAAACTCTGGCTTCGTCAGATCACTCCACTGCGTCGGAGCAGTCGAGATCTTGTCCTTGTTGTAGGTGATGCCGAGCGTTCCGAGACGTGCCGCCGTGAACGTGCCGTCATAGTCATCGAACGAGTTCACAAGCTCATCGAAGACAGTGGGTCGTGGTTCTCCAGCACGCCGTCTGCCTTCATCTTATAGAAGTCGGGCACTTCACTCGTCCAGATCACGTCCGCGAGGATGTGGCCGCTCTGTTTCTCCGCCGCGATCTTTGCCATCCAGCTTGCGCACCCGCCGACTGATACGTCGACCTCGATGTCAGGATACTTCTTCTTAAACCCTTCGACGATGCCGCCGATCAGCGACTCCTTCATCGACGTGTAGATGACCAGCTTGTTCTTGCCGTCGCTCGCAGCATTCTGCTGCGGACCGCCACCGCATCCAGCTGCAAGCAGGGTGCTGCAGCATCGCCGCCAGGACGGCGAGAATACTCCATTTTCATACGTTCACCCTCATTAAATAAACAGCTGCTCCACGCATTCTCCTTTCCCCATGAACGAACGAGAACCTCATGAAAGAAATTTAAATACGTCAATTCTATACCTCCACATTATATTCTCGCCTGTCTCTTCTGTCAATTAGCACGATTTACATGTGAAAGCGCTGATGAAATAGAAGCCATCTCATGATGCTATAGATTTCATCCATGCATGAAAGAACTGCTGCACAAAGCTTTCCAGCTTCGTACAGCAGCCCATTCACATTTACTTCATAAACCGCCGCCCGCGCTCAGAGTTTTCTCGAAATAGTGGCGCGTCTCGTGGACGACGACGCCCGAGAGGGCGATGTGAGGGCGATGAGGTTCAGATCGCCATGAGGCTGCCGACGACGTCGGCGAGGACCCAGACTGCCTCGAGTTTCAGGGAAGGCACCGCAGGCGATGAGCGCGATAAAGACGAGGCGGTACGGCAGGATCGCACGCACGCCCGCGAGGTAGAGGATGGCGCGCTCGCCGTAGTAGTTCCACCCGAGGATGGTCGCAAAGGCGAAGAGGGCGAGCGAGATGGTGAGCAGTGCGCCGCCGATGTGCCCGTACGCGCCCGTGAGTGCCGCGCCCGTCATCGCCGCGCCCGCCGTGTCGCTCTGCCATGCCGCCCCGTGAGGACGAGGACGAGCCCCGTCATGGTGCAGATGATGATCGTGTCGATGAAGGTGCCCGTCATGGAGGTCAGCCCCGCTCGGCGGGCTCCCTTCTGTCTTGCCGCCGCCGCAGCAATCGGCGCGAGCCGAGACCAGACCTCGCTGGAGAAGACGCCGCGCGCATACCGTTCTGCATCGCCATCGCGATCGTGGAGCCCGCAAAGCCGCCCGCTGCCGCCGTTCCGGTGAATGCCCCGTCGAGGATCAGGCCGATCGCTGCGGGATGCCGTCAATGTGCATCGCGATGATGCCGACGCTAATGACTATGTAGAGAACCGCCATAAAGGGAATGATGCGCGAGGCCACCTCGGCGATGCTCCGAAGGCCGCCGATGGTGATCGCCGCGATCAGCACCGTGAGGGCGATATCCGTCACGAGACGCGGCACGCCGAAGGACAGCTCCGCCGAGTCCACAACGGCGTTGACCTGCGGGAACGTCCCGATGCCGAAGAAGGAACGAGCACCGCCGCACACGCGAAAAATCGCGAGTGGGCGATATCTCCCCATGCCGTGACGGATGTGGTACATCGGTCCGCCGGCAATGTCGCCGCGCTCGTCCGTCGTGCGGTACTTCACGGCGAGCGGTCCCTCCGCGTGCTTCGTCGCCATGCCGAAGAATGCCGCCATCCCATCCAGAAGATCGCCCCGCCGCCGACCTTGACCGCCGTCGCGACACCGACGATATTGCCCGTGCCGATGGTCGCGGCGAGCGCGACGCAGAGTGCCTTAAAGCTCGACACGTCGCCTCTCCGCGGTTTTTCGCGCGCAGGATGAGCCGCGCACGCAGACGGCAGCACCTGGAGCAGCGAGAGACGCAGCGTCGGCATGATGCCTGTCCCCACGAGCAGGACGATGAGTAGGGTGCCCCCAGAGGAAGGAGTCCACCGCATTCAGTACGGGAAGAAACGATTCCATACAAGATCCCTCCGAAAATAATATGCGCACATTTTATCATGATAAAGCACTCAAATGTCTATGGAATCTGTATGTATACAGGAATCAGCGTGCCCCCACCACCGCGAGCGGTCCCCCTCCCCGTCATGCGGAGGAGGCTTCGGGGATCGCCAGATGAGGCGCTGCCCCCCTCCGTCATTGATACAGATCGTCGCATCACATATCTTCATTTATCCACCGTGAAATGGAGTAGAATATACCATCACGAAAATGGGAAAGGGTGAGGACGATGCTCCCGGTATCGGAATCATCGCCAACGTCGCCGCCATCGCGCTCTGCGGCGGCGTCCTGGAGACTCGGCTGCGGCCGCTTCATCGCGGAGCGCGTGCAGGGAGACGCTGATGCGTACCGTGCGCTCGCCGTGATGTTCCTCGGCTCGGCGGCACGCTGCGCGATGCTCAGTGCCCAGCGTGACGGGCAGCTCGCACTCGGCGGCGTCTACATGATGATCACGAGCCTCATCGTCGGCGGTCTCATCGGTGAGCTGCTGAACATCGAGGCGCGCATGACCGCGTTCGGTGCGTGGCTGAAACGCGTCTCGGGCAGCGCGGGCGACACGCGGTTTATCGACGGCTTTGTCACCGCCTCGCTCACGGTGCTGCATCGGCGCCATGGCGGTCATCGGCTCGATCAATGACCGCCTGCTCGGCGACCCGTCCGTCCTCTTTACCAAGAGTGTCCTCGACGCGTCATCATCATGTTCCTCACGGCGACTCTCGGCAGGGGCTGCATCTTCTCCTCCGTCTCCGTCGGGGGCTCTTTCAGGCGCGATCTTCGCCCTCGCGGGCTGCTCGCCCCCACATGACGGACAGTGCCCTCGCCGGGCTCAGCTGCGTCGGCAACATCCTCATCTTTGCTATCGACGAATCTCCTCGGCCTGCCGAGACATCCGCGTCGCGAACTTTCTCCCCGCCCTCGTCATCGCCGCCCTCGGGGGATGGGGGTGGAGCATAGGCACCGTTGTTACCGTACGTTCCGTCGGACCGCCGTGTCCTCAAAGCAGAAATACCCGTACGGTCGCGGCGTTCTATCAGGATTTCGTGGACGTGGCCGGCATCGACGGCGTGTCCAAGGATGCGGTGAATGAGGCAGTGCAGCGGAATCAGAAACATCCTGCAGCGCGCGGCGGCCATTGCCGCAGAGATTTTCGCACCGCTCATTCCCACAATCATCACCGGCGGTCTGATTCTCGGGTTCCGCAACTGCATCGACCAGCTGTACCTGTTCGAAAACGGAACCAAGACGCTGGTGGAGATGGAGTCAGTTCTGGGCCGGAATGGATCAATCTCTCAGCTCATCGGTGAGGCGGTCTTCCACACGGGCACGACCGGCAAGGCCGGGGAGACGGTGATCGCATCATTTTGACGCGGACAGGAGCGCAGAGCACGGGCGGAGATGCGACGTGCGCTCTGCCTCTGATGGATGGGGAGGAGAACAACATGGCAGACTTCAAGAATAAGGTCGTTTTATCAGATTTACCCCAAGTCGTTCAAGGACTCCAACGGCGACGGTATCGGGGATCTGCGCGGCGTGATGGATGCGCTGGATTATCTGGCGGATATGGGTGTGGACTACCTTTGGCTGACGCCATTTTTCGTCTCGCCGCAAAAGGACAACGGCTATGATATCGCCGATTATCTGGCCATCGATCCGCATTTCGGCACAATGGATGACTTTGACGCGCTGGTCAAGGCCGCCGATGCCAAGGGCTGAAAAATCATGCTGGACATGGTGCTTTGCCACACCTCCGATCAGCACGCGTGGTTCCAGCGGGCCCTCGCGGGCGATGCGGATTACCAGCGCTACTACATTCTGCGTGACGGCCGCAATAAAAAGAGCGCCGACGATCCGGGTGAGCCGCCGACCAATTGGCAGTCGCGCGTTCGGGGGCAGTGCCTGGCAGTGGAGCCGCGCCTGGGCAAATGGTATCTGCATCTGCACGATGTGAGTCAGCCGATTTGGATTGGACGAATCCGACCGTACGAGGACGAGCTCGCCAAGGTGGTACGGTTTTGGAAGGAGCGCGGCGTCGCCGGATTCCGCTTTGATGTCATTAACCTCGTCGCCGAAGCCGGAGGTTTTGCCGATGATACCCAGGGGCTGGGGCGACGGCTGTTTGCCGACGGGCCGCATATTCACGAGTATTTGCGAGGAGCTTGTCCTAGCGCCGGCATCGACGATATGGTGACGGTTGGCGAGATGGCGTCCACGGATCTCGAGAACTGCATCCACTATACCCGCCCTGCCAATCACGAGCTGTCCATGACGTTCAGTTTTCATCATCTGAAGGTTGATTACAAGGACGGTGACAAATGGGCCCTGATGCCGCCGGACATGATGCGGCTAAAGCAGCTCTTCGCTGCGTGGCAGACGGGCATGGCGAAGGCTGGCGGCTGGAATGCGCTCTTTGGTGCAACCATGACCAGCCCCTGCATTGTCTCGCGTCTCAGGGATGACAAGGAGTACCGTGAGGCGTCGGCCAAGATGCTGGCGGCCTGCATCCACCTGATGCGCGGTACGCCGTACATCTATCAGGGAAGAGCTGGGCATGACCAACGCGGGCTATACCTCCATCGCGGATTACCGGGACGTGGAGAGCCTGAACCATTACCGCATCCTGCGGGAGCAGGGCAAAACGGAGGCGGAGGCGCTGACGATCCTGGCCGCAGCGCTCCCGCGACAACGGACGCACGCCGATGCAGTGGTCCGCCGAGCCGTACGCAGGTTTTTCCACGAAAGAGCCCTGGATTTCCCGCTGGCGAAAAATCACGCGACGATCCATGTGAGGCGGCGCAGAGGGACGAGGATTCCATTCTGGCGTTTTATCGGCGCCTGATCCAGCTGCGCCACGAGATGCCCATCATTACGGAGGGCGATATCCGATGTATCGAGGAGGACAATCCCGACGTGATCGCCTACGAGCGCACATGGCAAGGGGAGCAGCTGACGGTGCTCTGTAATTTTCGCCCCACGGCCGTTCGGCTGCGCCATCTGTCTCTACAGGATTTCGCCGACGCGCAGAAACTCTCGGAATTACCCCGACCGGGCGGAATGCCTCCGGCCGTATGAGTGTTGGCGCTATATCGCCGGGCGTAAAGCCATCCCAATAGCCTGCTGATGCCGCACGCATCGGAGAAAACGGGGCTGTTGCATGAAGTCGCAGTAGTGACCCCCAAAAAGTTAGATCCTCTAGTTCTAACTTTTGGGGGTCAGGCAAGCAAACTTCGTGCAACAGCCTCTTCTTTTGTGCTCTTCCACTGCTTTGCGCGGTCCCCCTTCCCGTGATAACGGGAAGGCTTAGGATAACGGTATATTAGCTTCCCCGTTTACGGGGAAGTGGCGAGCGCAGCGAGCCGATAGGGGGGATATGCAACAGCCCCGTTTTTATGTATACGTCGACAGATTGACTGAATCACTCCGATCCGACAATCCCAATCGAAGTAATAAACCCCTTTTGGGCGGTGAATGCAAGACCTATATGATACTGGTCACGGTAGACGAAGGTCTCTCTCCCATTTTCTTCTTTGCTGTAACGATACGGCTTGCCGTAGATGCGCAAAATCTTGCTCTGTGGGTCGCCGACGGTCACGCCTGCCGGCGTCGCAATGCCGTTCGGCGCATCCGTGTTGATGAACTCGGCACGGTCCCCAATAAACATCACGCGAAAAGATGTCCCATAGGTATACGTATCTATCATGTCATTCCGCGCATCACTCCACTTCGGCTCTGTTCGCGTGGTCGGCGCACCATATATCTCCTCGACCTCCGCGCGCGTTGTCCCCGCCATAATACCGCCAAGTGCAATGTCCGAATCGTTCAGAACGTGCCCATCCCGATTGATCTGATTAATGCCCGCTGCCACGAGGATCCTGACAGGGCGAACATGAAGACCGCCAACAGGATCAATCCCTTTTTCATCTCTCTCATCCTCCCCGTTCACTTTATTGAGAAAACCATCGATGCCCGTAGTATACCATAAAAATCATCAAAAAGGCGGCGGCTTTCATGGGACTACTGCACCGCTCGTACTCCATCCACCTCCAAATCGTCGCGTTTTTATATCTTCGTCAAATGAAATATAAAATCGCATTTTTATATTTCAGGAGGAACAGATAACATGAAGCATGTCAATATGAGCGGCTCTCTGTCAGAGGCTCCCTAGAATCTCCGCTCGTAGGAACTTACGCCCCCAAGGGACCTCCAATTGTTTTACCTCTTCCTGCTGACAATTCTGTTGCCTCAGCGATCTGAGGAGAGCGTGAGTTTCTCAGCGCGAGCAATGCCGTCGCCGTCCGACGCGCCGCCTCGATGCGTCCCTCTTCCATCTTCTTTTTCGCCAAATTTTTCCATCAGTTCACACATGACATTGACCCCTCTGCTTCTGCCTTAAAAATAATCAGCGCGTTTCGCAAGTTCCGCATAGTTCATCTGCTCCGGACGCTCACAGAAAAAGTCCTGCATCAGCCGCCCGAGCGGTGTGTCGTCTCGGTTCGCTCCGTTGACATAGAGGATATGTGCCCCATCATCGAATAGCCGCTGCGTTTCTTGGACGATCCGCTCGACGTGATACAGCGGGCATCCTGCTTGATAGATGTCGTTTTCCGTGATGAAGATCACCCATGTCTCCGGAAGTGCCGCGAACTCCGCTCCTTTTGCCAGCGCGCGCGAGTCCATCATGCTGCTGTTGTATCGCGCTCGGCGCGCAGCTGCGCCTTCGTTTGCCCGCTGGACTTCGCAGTCGTAGAGTTTCCCCTCGCCGTCCCTCTGCCAGCACATCGAAAACGCACCCCGCGTCCGTAGAGATTGTCCGCACTCTGCTGCGTAACGACGCGCCGAACAACAAGATCATCCCGATCAAAGAAGATGCGCAGCAGGGAGCTGCATCCCTTCGGTATAGTTATCAAAGCATACGTTGAAAAATGTATCGTCGATCAGGCGGAGTTTTTGAATCAGTCACGGTACTCCGCAGGAATGTCCTTCTTGATGATGCTCACTGATTCGATCCTCCTCTTACTCTACTATCATAGTATGCACGGCGATAGCGGTTGTCAGGAGGGAAATATACCCCACCATCATAAAAAGAGCTTTCAAACGCCGAATCGGCTGAATGAAAGCTCTCGCTGCCGTCGCCTGCACAAAAGGCGGCGACAAATGAACGATCGGCGATTACTTGATCCGCTCGGAGTACGGCGTAGTAGCCATCCGCACGTCGAAGGCCCTTGAGGGTATCGAGATAGTAGACCAGATGATAGACCCCCTCGGTACCCGTTGTTTCGATACTGAGGTATACGAGCAGCCCACTCTGCAAGGTAAAGTGCCGGCTGGGCCATCATTGACCGCACCGAGCATGTATCCATTCGCCGAACGGGGAAAGAACGGAATGACCAAAGGCTGGCATGTATAGTTGTCGCCGATGAACACGCCCGTGTCATCCATCAGTGCGACAGCTTCGCCTTTCTCCATAGGGGAGCACACAAAAGTGAACGAGACCCGGTGGGTTTTTCCTCGATGAGCATTGTGCTGATGTCAGCCCGCTCTAGGATTCTCCGGATGCGGTATCGTGTGAAATCCCGCTGGATCTGTCAGCAGAATACGTGCCCCCATCAGCTCCAGAGCGGCGGTACGGCGTCCGTACGCACGGGCTCAGAGGAATAGTCCGCCCAGCGCATCGTGGCTAGCGCTCGGGTGGATCGGCGCTCTGCACCCGTGCATAGATTGCTGCTGCGGCCCCCATGTACTGCCTCCCGCCGCGCGGCACGTTTCCGCAGCAGCGCGTTCCTCGATCTTTGCGCGTACTTTGCGTCGCAGATCGCACGAACCTCAGGTGTATCGTAGCGCGCCCGCACCATCTTCGAGATCTTCCGCCGCCGCATCGTACTCTCCGCGCTGATACCGGCTCATGCCGCGGACGAGCTCTGCCATGCCGGCGACACCGGCCTTGGTCAGCTCACGGGCGCTGCGACGATGGATGGCGGTGTTGGCATCACGCTCGGCGGCCTCATAGTCGCCCAGTTTGTAGCGGCAGTAGGGCGCGCTCTGCGTAACCCGCCGACCCGCCTCGTCGATGCGAATCACCTGTGTGTCAGTGTTCGATCGCCGCCGTGTAGTCGCCCGCCTCGCGTTCTGCGTCCGCCTGTGCAAGCAGCCCTCTGTGCACGTTCCTCATCGGCGGCGGTCACGCTGCGATACGCCTTTGGTTGGCCTGTCACGGAGCCATCACAGCGATGCTCCAAACGCATGCGGCAGAGAGTGCTGCTGCGATGGTCGCTGCGTAGATTGTTTTCCGCGTCCTCATGTCCTCACCTCAGACGTGCCATGTATGTCGCGGGGATGTCCTTCGCGCTCGGATTTGCCTCGTGGTATGCCTTGTACTCACGAGGGCATTCTCCGTGGCCCCTGTGCGTCGAAGATGTCCCCCGCGACCTTATAGGCATAAGGAGTCGACATCCTTGCCGCGAGCGCCGTATTACAGTCGGCAAGCGCGCGCTCGTGGTCGCCCATATCACGGTAGATGATCGCGCGTGAGACATAGCCGCCACCCCATGCGGGGGCTTTGGTGATGACTTCGTTGACGGACGCCAGTGCGCCGTCATAGTCCTTGCGTGCGCTGAGTACTGTCGCCATCCCGCTCCGTGCCTGCAGGTTATTCGGATCGAGTGCGCTCGCCCGGCGGAACTCCTTTTCCGCGAAATCCGTGAGACCGAGTTTCATGTAGAGCTCGCCATTGAGGGCCTTGTACGGCGCATCTTTGGTGTGCTCCGCCTGTGACCTCCGCAGCGCCGTTCTTTTGACTGCGCTCGAGCTCCGCCTTGAGGAATGTCGCGCGCGGGCGTTGGTCTTGCTGTCGTTTCTCATAGGCGCGTTCCACCATCGTCTGGAACCGTGCGCAAGCCCCGCCTCCTGTGCGCAGGGCATTCTTCAACGGCTGATAGACGGCGTTATCGATGGCAATCGATCCGCCCATCCTCCAACGTACGGAAATTCAGTCCGTAACGAAACGGTGGTCATGGAACCCCCTTGGCAATGCCGCCCGCGATCAGATACGCCATCTCCTCGGCGTCCTGCGCACCCGTCCGGCTCGGCGGTCAGCAGCAGCTCCTTGTCAAAGTAGACGTCGTTCACATTGCGTACCTCCGGTGCCCCAATGCCGACAGGCCGTGAGGAGCGCCGCCATATCTTTCAGCCGGTTGCGCGTCATCCGGTGATCGCTCGTGCAAAGAAATCCGTGAATTGGTCACGGTGTTCCGTATAGCAGCTCATGCGCGCATGGCGGCGCGGGCCACCGGGATTGAATCCCGCACTCGCCATAGTGTATAGAATCCATTGCGGTCGGCATCCCTCTCGTCCGGCACGTTAATGTTCTTGATCTTGAGGAAGTTTATCCAGTCGTCCGTGAGCTCCGAGCCGACACCGAAGGTCGCGCTGCTGAGGGCATCGCTGGCGAGATCGGCAAAGTCCGCGATGACCTGTCGCCGCGTTCGCGGTGTGCTGCTTGTACCCGTGCGTCATCTCATGCGCGAGGATGGCGGCGACTTCGTCACGGTTGTAGCCGCACGCCGTGACGAGGGCCGTCGTTCATGCAGATAAAAATCGGTGAAACTGCAGTACGCGTTGAACTCGTTGTTCGGAACGACCTTCAGGCGGAAGGGGAGAGAGTCGTTGCGCAGGACATAGTCCCCCCTTTTCGAGGAGGATGGCAAATACATCCTCCGTGACCCTCACCGCCTCCGGGTCTACCTCGCGCGCGGCATTACCCCAGCTCCTTCTTATACAGCTCATCCTGCAGGACGGGATTGTCGCCCGCATCCAGATATCCCGCACGAATGGCAGACGATGCCCGCTGCATTGGCCGCACCGCCGAGAATGTCCCCAGCCCAATGAACGCCTCGGCGCGCGGCACGCCCAGAGGTGCGCCCGACAGGAGCGCCGCTGCCGCTGACGGCCGCCATCCACTGCCATCTCTTTCGTAACATCTGTTGTCCCTTTTTCATCACTATACCGATTCCCCTTTCTGGTCGCCCCATTTCCTATTTTGTTATAATCTACCATCTAATATTATCATTTATCTTTTCCTTTTCAAGGAAGTACGGATAAAAATGCAGGGCTTTCGCGCCGCACGTCGAATTCATACCATAATATAGAGGGAGGCCGTGCCATGTCCATCGTTGCCGCATACGCCCTGCCGCACCCGCCGCTCCTGCTGCCGGAGGTGGGGCAGGGCGAGGAGCGAAAGCTCCAGCTGACGCAGAACGCCTACGAGCGCGCGATGAAGGAGGCGGCGGAGCTCGCGCCCGGACGGTGATCGTCGCGAGCCCGCACACGGTAATGTACGCGGACTATTTCCACATCGCGCCGGGCGAGATGGCGTCGGGGGACTTCGCCGCGTTCGGTGCGCCCGATCTGCGCGTCATGGCGGACTACGATGAGCCCTTTGCCAAGGAGCTCGCAAAGGCGGCGGCCGCCGAGGGGATCGCCGCGGGCGGCGTCGGCGGGCGTGGTGCCGCGCTCGATCACGGGGTGATGGTGCCGCTCTCCTTCCTTGAGAGGCGCACACGGCGGACTTTCGTCTCGTGCGCGTCGGGGTCTCGAGGGCTCTCACCCAAGGAGCACTATGTGTTCCGGACGGTGCACTCGCCCGCGTGGCGGAGGCGCTCGGACGGCGGGCGGTCTTTTTCGCGAGCGGCGATCTCTCCCACCGCCTGACGCCTGACGCACCGCGCGGCTGCGCCCGAGGGGCCGCGGTTTGACAAGGCGCATGCGCCAGTATCTGGAGGAGGGCGATTTCCTAAAGCCCTGCGCATGGAGCCCGCCCTCTATCAACCGGCGGCGGAGTGCGCCCTGCGCGGGCTGTGGATGCTGGCGGGCGTGCTCGACGCACGCGCACTGAAGATCAAAAAGCTCTCCTATCAGGGGACGACGGGCGTCGGCTACGGGCTCGTGTCGTTCAAGGTGACGCGCGAGGATCCGCGCCCGCAGCTTCGTGGAGCGGTATGAGATGCTGGAGCGGCGTGCCCGCGAGGAACGCCGCGCGGCAGAGGACGACTACGTGCGGCTCGCCCGCCGCGCCGTGGAGACAATCGTCCATACGGAAAACTGCCGCCCGTGCCCGCAGAGCTCCGGAGGAGATGGCAGGACGCGCGGGGTCTACGTGACGCTCACGCGGGACGGCACGCCGCGCGGGACGTACGGCACGTTCGAGCCGTCGGCAAAGAGCATCGCCGACGAGATCACGCGCAATGCCGCGCACGCCGCACGAAACGACACCCACGTCGCCCCCGTGACGGAGGAGGAACTGGACACGCTCGATATCACGGTCGACGTGCTCAGCGAAGCCGGAGCTCGTGGTCGGCGCCGATGCGCTCGACCCGAAAACCTACGGCATCATCGCTGAGTCGCGCGGGCGCAAGGGCGTCATGCTCCCCGCCGCCCCCGGCGCCAGAGACTGCCGAGGAGCAGCTGCGCGCCGCACGCAAAAGGCGGGCATCCCCGAGGACGCCGCGATCCGCATCTGGCGGTTCACTCGGAGCGGCACGCGTGACGGCGGTCTGCGATCTCTGTCCCCGCCTGCCGCCTGCGTGAGGGATGAGACGGGGTTCTGCCGCGCGCGCACGCGAACGTCGGCGGCGTCATCCGTCCGACGAACTACGGGCGGCTGACCGCGCTCGCACTCGACCCCATCGAGAAGAAACCGCTGCACCATTTTTATCCCGGCAGCTACATCTCTCCGTCGGCAGCTATGGGTGCAATCTCGCCTGCCCGTTCTGCCAGAACGCAGACATCGTGGCGGCAGATGCCACTATACCGACGGAGGAACGTATCGCCCGCGCGTCTCGTCGCACTCGCACAGGGAGCTGAACGCCGCCCCGCGCGCAGCAATCTCGGCGTCGCGTTCACCTACAACGAGCCGCTCATCTCCCTATGGTACATCACTGGACACGGCGCCGCTCCTCCACGCGGCGGGGGCTCGGTCGTCCTCGTCACGAACGGCACGATCTGCGCGGAGCCGCTCGCACGTCTCCTCCGCACGTCGATGCGATGAACATCGACCTCAAGGGCTGGCGTGAGGACTTCTACCGACGGCTCGGCGGCGACCTCATGACCGTGCGCGAGACCATCACGCACGCCGTCCGCGCGGGCGTCCACGTCGGGGTGACGACCCTCATCATCCCCGGCATGAACGACAGCCCGCCGAGATGGACGCCGAGGCACGCTGGCTCGCCGCCCTCTCGCCCGACCTCCCGCTCCACATCAGCCGCTATTTCCCGCGCCACCGCATGCAGACGCCGCCGACACCGATCGCGGCCATCGACCGCACTCACCGCCGTCGCCGCGCGTCACCTGCATGCCATATCACCGTGGGAACTGCTGATCCCTCTGATTCGTACATTGTCTGTGCATTGTATGCTCGCAGAGTGGCACATGATATCAATACACACAGAGATAGTGGCAGACAGCATCCCCCACCCATCCATTTCTAACGCAATTTCCCATTTTCAGGACATCAACTATCCATTTCCCCATGAACGGTGCCACATAGGGATGTGCATTGTTCCGATGGGAGGACACTGCACGCAGAGCACTTTCTCTACGTTGTCTTTTTGGAAAGGGGCGTTCTCTATAGAGAACAATAGGAAGATACATCGAATCTGAGGCAAAAATCATCGAGCCGTACAACTAGAGCAAAGGTTTGTATAAAATGAGCATCCTCACGTACGGTTGCATCTGTGCTCTGCAATCTGCATGTATGTGTCCTACATCCCGCAGATCATCAGGAACCTGTCGGGGCATCGGCGACTGGATCCAGCCGTTCGTCGCCTTTATCAACTGTACCCTGTGGTCATCACGGACTCTTCCGTAAGAAACGGTGCTGATCGTCGTTGCAAACGCACCCGGCATCATCTTCGAGCCTGACTGCCGCGATCACCGCGCGGATGTAAATGAACAAAAACGTACACCTCCGCAGGGTGTGCGGGTTTTCTGACTCAAAGATTTTCATTTTATCCATTTTTCATGGCGGGGAAAGCACTGATTCTGCGCGAATAACAGCAGGATAAGGGAATATCCAAGAATAAAGGGGAATGAACATGACACAGAAGAAGACGTCACGTCTGCGCACCGCCATCGCCGCGCTCGCCGCCGCAGGCCTGATCGCGGCACAGATGCCGCACGCCGCCGCCGAATCCATCCACGACAACCCGCTCTACACGGGGATGGGCATCCTGGTCGACCGCGGGCGGGAGCCGTCCGCCGCCGTCCATGCGGCACCGCTCGCCCTCATCAAGACCGCAGGGAAATGGGGCGCCGTCTCGACGACAGGCACCGCCGTGATCGCAGCGGGTACGACGAGATACGCCCTACGCCGAGGGCTATCTCCTCGCACGTCAGGGGAAGAAATGGGGCGTGTTCCGTGCGGACGGCAAGCAGGTCGTCCCCGCCGCCTATCGTCACATCGAGGGAGCTGACAGAGATCGCATCGTCGTACAGGATGCGGACAAGAAATAGAGGCTGCTATGCGGACGGACGGCACGCTGATCCTCCCCGTTGTCCACCGCGACGTCGTCCCCTATCATGACGGCGCTGCCCTCGTGCAGGGCACGGACAAGCGATGGAGCTTTTACCGCGCGGACGGCTCGCGCCTGACGGAAAAAGACGTACGCCTATGTGGGGATCTTCTCCGAGGGGCTGGCGAGGCGTCGCGGAGGACAAGAAGCACGTCGGCTTCATCGACAAGACGGGCGCGGAGGTGATCGCGCCGCAGTACGCCCTCGGCGAGCATTTTTCTCGAGGGACTGGCCGCCGTTGAGGTCGAGGGGCAAGTGGGGCTTTATCGACAAGACGGGCACGATGGTGATCGCACCGCAGTATCGGAAATCCCCATGGGATTCAGCGAGGCTGGCCGCCGTGCGCGGAAGAAGGGCTGCCTACCATCGACAAAACGGGCACGCAGGTCTTTGCCGCACCATACGATAATGCGCTCTTTCACGATGGTCTTGCCGAGGTACGGCGCAAGGTGAAGTCAACGAACTTCCTCGGCGCGGTGCTCACCGCATCGCCGCCGGCACAGCAGGCCAGTTCATCTCATGATCCGCTCATGCTCGACGATGAGAATGTGAGGCGCGGCTACATCGACAAGACGGGCACGATGATCATCTCTGATCAGAACGACTACAACAGCACATTCGTTGACGGCACGGCACTCGTCAAGGTAAAGAGCCGCTGGGGCTGCGTTGACCGCACGGGCGCTCTATCTCGTCCCCGCGAAACTACCGCATGATGCGCCATTTCTCTGGATCTCGCCGCCGTACAGGATACGGCGGAGCTGTCGGGGCTACGCGGCAAAGGACGGCAGTGTCGTCGCATCGCACGTACAATGCCGTGCAGGACTTTTCACGAAGGGACTGGGCTGCCGTCGTCAAGGGCGGAAAAGCCGTTCTTCATCGACAAAACGGGGCGCGTCCTTCCTCACGCCGAGCACGGTGACAGAGGCTCGGCAGCTTCGCCGCAGGGCTTGCCCCCGCAAAGGTCGGCGACAAGTCGGGGCTACATCGACCACAGCGGCAGTATGGTGATCGCACCGCAGTACGAGGACGCGAGCATGTTCTTGGTCGGTCAGACGAAGAAATAAGGGCTCTGGCGGATTTTTAGGGAATCACTGATAAATGAAAAAGCACGGCTTTATCGCTTAAGCCGTGCTGATTGTCTCCGCCGCCCTGCCTCACGCCAAAAGATGCGGATCGATGATGATGCGGTGTACGCCATGCCGGCGGAACTCCTCGGCGAGCTCCTTCGTGGTGAGGCTCATCAGCGCCAGCAGGTGGCGGAAGCACCATCTTTTTCATGTGGACGCTCCCGTCGTCGTATGAAAAACGACCGAAAAGCTCACCGTCCGTCGTTCAATACGATCTGCATCTTGCCCGTATGCGAGAGCAGGCTGCGCATCCAGTGATGGGTAAAGCGCACCTCGCGGATCTCGATCGAGCGCGTATGTCTTCTCGTGCATCCCCAGGAAGGAGTAATAGTATACGGTCGAGGCGTCCGTTCTCAAAATGGAGGAATTTTTGGTCGCTCACCGCGCAGCCGCGGTACATCGACCACAGCGCTGCGCCGCATGCCACCACGCCGAACAGGATCAGGACAAACATCGATGTCATCATCTTTCGCCGCACCTACCTCGGGGATCTCTGTGACCGAATCGCTTTGACCGTCGCGATAGCATCGACGGATTAGATTCGTCTAACGAAAAAGCACGGCCTTGCCATCTGCCGTGCTTTTGGCTGAATCAACCGCCGCCGTTCACAATGATGATGGAAACAGCGTATAAAGAGCTGCGGGGAGATCACCAGGAAAACGAGGGAAAGCCTCTGCCTCATGCAGTTGACAAGGCGGACAGATCGCCTCTCATCTCCTGCAGGGCTGGGTTCCCGTGGCATTTCTCCGCTGAGTGCCCCGATCATAAAGGACGGCAAGTGTGATTCTATAGATCGGAGCGGCAGCGTGTCGTCTCCCCACGGTATAGTGAGTGCTGCGATACGACGTGTTGTGGATGATGGGATCGTCAATGTAATACGGTGGATAAAAAGACACGTCAGGGATGCAGATATCTTGCGCTGATCTGGCTGATCCGTGCTCCTCCATACACGAAAACGACCTCTGCATTCCACTGGGTGGGAGGTCGTTTTATGAGGATACCCGTAGGGAGTCAGTGATGAAGGAACCTATTCGGTCACTTCATGGCTAGAAAAGAGGCAGCAGATGTCTATCGTAATGAGGCTGTCAGCCGATACGATCTACAGTGTGTTGCCGGCGAGATCCAGCCGTCCCATCATGCTCTGCATCGCGAGCGACGCCAGCATGGACTGCGCGGGTACGGGCGGCAGGGCTGGGCAGGTAGGATGTCAGCGCTCCGCTGCGAGCGCGCCTTGCTCGAGGTGAGACGATTGCCGTGTGTCGTCCGTCTCGGGATGAGACGCGCTCCCTGTGTGAGGCGCGCGTAACGATGGACCCATCCGCGAGCACGCGCGTGATGATGGTATCCGGTTCGCTGCTGTCGCGATCCTGAAGATCGGCTGCCTTCTCATCGCGCATCTCACTGCGGGATCTGCGCAAAAAGTGCTCTCAGTATCATCCTTCGCGTGCGCGATGCTGCGCGACGGGGTCGGTGCAAGCAACGCCGCGCCCGCCATAGATTTTCAAACTTCATTGTCATCCCTCCTTTTGCGCTTCCTGCAGAATATCACTGTCCTATTTGTTTTTATCGAGATGTGATCGACGAACTTAAATAAATTCAGAAACTTTAGTTAAATTCTAAGGAAATTGCCACGGTCATGTAACAAAAAGACATTGTTTCACAGACGGAGAGCGGGGAGGGAGACACAGCGACCTCCTATCCTATGTGGACAGGAGGTCGGCTGTACGAGTCATTCGGATGATACTGCAGTACCAGTGATGGCCGCGATTCCTGGCGCGCCCTGCGCTGCGTGCGAGGCAAGCAGGGGATTCTGCGCTGTATCCTCGTCAAGCTTCAACTGCTCGACACGCTCAGAGATGAGTGCCTTGCCCGCCTCGGGATTCGCTCCAGGCGTCATGGTCTCGAGAGATCAGCGTCGTTCCTTTATCAGATCTGTGTGATGGCTGAGCCATCCGCGAGCACGCGCGTCACTACGGTGTCGCCCTCAGATCCTCCACGTCCATAGCTGTTGACGGGCTTTGCCTCGCGCATGTTCTGCAGCATCCGTGCAAACGCCCCATCCGCGCTTTCCGCGACCGTCGTCCGCTCCGCTGTACTGCGCTAATGGCGCGACTACCAAAGGAGTTTGGCTGCCTCCGCATGATGATTCCTCCCTTCGCTTTGTCTCTCTTATCTATACTATCGGGAGAAAAGAGGCGGAGACTTTAGAGTATGGAGGACAAACGTAAACAAAAGTTCCTTTTATCAGTTCATCCGCCTCTCTCTCTCGAGCCAGACGAGGAGGACGGAGATGTCAGCCGGGGAGACGCCCGCTGATACGCGAGGCCCTGTCCACCGATGGAGCGCGGGCGCACGGCGGCGAGTTTCTCCGCGCCGCCTCGAGGCGCTGGGCTGCCGATGGCCGCGTAGTCTGTATCGGCGATGCGGCGTGCCTCGAAACCGCTCCATGCGCGCGATCTGCTCCTCCTGTTTTCGTATGTAGCCGTCGTAGGCGCGCCATGATCTCGACTTCCTCGCGCACGTCGTCTGCGAGCGGCGGGAGGTCAAAGACGGCGGCGAGTGCATGGTGGTCCCCTCGCGTGCGAGCAGGGGCAAAGAGTGCATGGGCGCCGTCACGCAGTGGGATGCCCGCCGCCGCCAGCCGCTCCTCGGTCGCAGCGCTCGGGCTGAGGCTGTCTCCCACCAGCTGCGCGAGGGCCGCCCTGATGGCGTCGCGCTTTGCCGTAAAGCGCGTCAGCGCGCATCGAGACGAGTCAATGCGGCGTCCGATGGTGCGTCAGCCTGCGGTCGCGTTGTCCTGCCGCAGGACGAGGCGGTACTCGGCGCGGCTCGTCATCATGCGGTACAGCTCCTCTGTCCCCCTTCGTCACGAGGTCGTCGATGAGGACGCCGATATAGCCGTCGCTGCGCCGCAGGGATGAGCGGCTCGCCCATGCTGAGCACGCGCGGCGTTGATGCCTGCGATGAGGCCCTGTGCCGCCGCCTCTTCGTAGCCCGCTCGTCCCGTCGCCTGTCCCGCAGCGTATAGCCCACGATCTCTTTGACCGCGAGGCTCGCCTCCAGCTGCAGCGGGTCGAGACAGTCGTACTCGATGGCATAGCCGGGACGCATCATGCGTGCATGCTGCAGTCCCGGAATGGTGCTGGAGGAACTCCTCCTGCCATCCGTTGGCGAACTGGTAGACATACCTGCACATATATCTCATTGGTATGCAGTCCCTCCGGCTCAAGAAGAGCTGATGCCGCTCCCTTGTCGGGGGAAACGCGATCTTCGTCTCGATCGAGGGCAGTAGCGCGGACCGATGCCCCTCGATGACGCCGTTTGCCATCGGGGCGCGGTGGAGGGATTCGCACGGATGACGGCATGCGGTTGCCTCATTCGTGTAGGTAAGGTAGCAGGGGTCTGCGCGTCGGGCATCGCATCCGTCAGGAAGGAGAAGGCAGGCGCATCAGGGTCGCCCGCCTGCAGGCTGTCTCCGCGAGGTCGAGTGTGCGGCGGTCAGCGCGCGCGGGCGTGCCTGTCTTGAACTCGCATGAGGCGAATCCCCGCCGCGCGCAGGGATTCCGAGAATGCCATGGCAGGACGCTGGCCGTTCGGACCGCCGTCATAGATCGTCTCACCGAGGATGATGCGTCCGCGAGATAGGTCCCCGTCGCGAGGATGACGGCGCGCGCGGTGAGCTGCTCCCCGTCTCACAGCGGATGCCCCTGACGCGCCGCCCCTCCGCCGTCTCCCTCCGTTCTGCAGCTCCGTCACGAGTAGCTGACGCACGTCGAGATGTGCGGTGTTTTTCGAGGTCTCCTTCATGATGCGCTGATAGAGGAACTTGTCCGCCTGCATGCGCAGGGCGTGAACGGCGGTCCCTTGCCCGTGCTGAGCAGGCGCCGCTGGATGCTCGCCTGATCTGCCGCGATGCCCATCTCGCCGCCGAGCGCGTCGATCTCGCGGACGAGGTGGCTCTTGCGAGGGCCGCCAACGGATGGATTGCACGGCATCACTAGCGATGCGGTCCAGTGACAGTGTGACGATGAGTGTACGCTGCCCCATCCGTGCCGCCGCAAGTGCCGCCTCAACGCCCGCCATGGCCTGCGCCGATGACGATGATGTCGTAGTCCTGTTCTGTGCTCACGTTATCCTCGCGAGAAATCAGGCTCCCCATTCTGCTCCATAGGAAGAGGCGAGTTCTTGCAGTGCATCCAATGTGCGTATCTCACGCACTGTCCATACGATGTCACGATCAGATTTCATGGGCTCTGATTTTCCAATACAAACTCGCTGAAGATGCGGTCGATCAGGTCGGTATCGACGGTCTCGCCGAGATCTCGCCGAGCGCGTCGTAGGCGGCGCGCAGGTCGATGGAGACGAAGTCCGTCCCAGGTCTGCGGCGAGGTCTCCGCTGCCGCAAGATGCGCCTCCGCGCGGCGCAGCGCCTCGATCTCGCGCTCTTTGTTCGGAGTGCCCCATCGCCGAGGTCGCCCTCCGGCGAACAATGTGCGCGGCGATTTCCTCCCGCAGGGCATCGAGCCCCTGTGCCCTCCTGCGCCGAGATGCGAAGGACGGGCGCAGCGACGGCGGAAAAAGTCCTCCGCGCTCAGCACGGAGGGCGATCCTCCTTGCTGCAGAGTATGATGGTGTCTGCGCTGCCGCCGAAAGGCGCGTAAGGAGTGCGTGATCTCTGCGGTCAGCGGCTCTGACGCATCAAAGACGGCAAGGATCAGCGCTGCATCCGTGAGGTGCTGCTCGGTGCGTGCGACGCCGATCTGCTCGACGGCGTCCTCTGCCGCGCGCAGTCCCGCCGTATCAAGAAGCCGCAGGGGATGCCCGCGACGCTGATCTCCTCTCGATGATGTCACGCGTCGTACCCGGCACGTCGGTGACGATGGCGCGCTCCATGCCGAGGAGGGCGTTGAGAAGGCTCGATTTGCCGACGTTCGGGCGACCGACGATGACGGTTTGACTCCCTCGCGCAGGATGCGCCCCGTATCCGCACCCGCAAGCAGACGGCGGACGGCAGCAGAGGGCAGTCGGCGATCTCCGCCTGCAGTATTCGGCGGAGGCCGCGGAGATGTCGTCCTCGGGAAGTCGATCCCGCCCTCGATGTGCGCGACGGCACCGAGAATCTGCGTGCGGATGTCCGTCACCGCATGGGAGAATGCACCTGCGAGTCGCTCCCGTGCGTGCACGCAGCGCGTGTGCTCTTTGCCGCGATCAGCTCCACTGACGCCCCTCGGCACGCGCGAGGTCAAGCCGCCCATGGAGAAAGGGCGCGCTTCGTGAACCTCGCCTGCCTCTGCGGGACGCGCCCGCCTCCCATGTTCTGAGGAGCACCTCGCGCAGGACGACCGCCGCCGTGACACTGCAGCTCTGCCGTGTCCTCGCGCCCGTATAGGGAGTGCGGCGCACGCATAGAGAGGAGGATGCCTCGTCGATCACTGTGCCGTCCGCCGCGACGATGTGCCCATAATGCGCTGTATAGGGTGCGATGTCCCTCGAGCGTGCCGCCCGCCGCAGGCCGAAAGACGCGGCGCGCAACGCCGAGCGCATCCCCTCCGCTCACGCGGATGATGCCGATGCCGCCAGCGCCGTGCGGGTCGCGATCTGGCTGATGGTGTCCTCGGTCATGGCGCTCCTTCCATTTCAAGAAAGCATACCGCATCCCTCTCATCGGCTCGTAGCTTTGCCACTTCCCCGTAAACGGGGGAAGCTAAAATGCCATGTTGTCCCAAGTCTCCCATATGTGATACAGGAAGTGGAACCATGCGAAGCGGTGAAAGGGGCGATTCTGAAAAAGACAAGGGCGCATTGTACGAAGTTTTTCTGCCTTCTGCAGCAGCCCTTTTCAAGTCCTCACTGTTCATACGCCTCATAGCCGTCCTCGCTGCTGGCCGTAGCGGCGGCGCTTCGGGACGATGACGACGTAGCGGCGCGGGTTGTCGCCCGCGCTGTAGGTCGTGACACGGCGATTGTCCTGCAGTGCCATGTGGATGATCTTGCGCTCGTGGCGGCTCATCGGCTCGAGGTGGATCTCCTCGCCGATGCGGCACGCCTTGTCCGCGAGATGTCCCGCGAGGCGGATGAGGGTCTCCTCACGGCGGGCGCGGTAGTCCTCCACGTCGAGGATGATGCGCGCAAAGCCCGTCTCCGGGATTTTGTTCACGACGAGGTTTGTGAGGTACTGGAGCGCGTCGAGCGTCGCGCCGTGCTTTGCCGATGAGGGATGCCGAGGTTCCTCCCCGTGCATGTTGAAGATCGTGCCCGTGGGTGCATCCGTGCGGTTCAGCGTGACGGAGAGACCCATCGCGGCAAAGATCTGCCGAGGAAGCCCTCTGCTGCCGCCGCCATCTCATCGGTGAGCGGGAGAAGCGGTACGTCACGCGTTCGCGGCGCGGGCGCGGCGGATAGCCGCCCTCACGCCCGCGCGCTCCCCTCGTAGCGTGGACGTGCATTGCCATAGCTGCGCGGCGCGTCGTCCCGTGCAGGACGCCTCCGCCGCGGGCGGCATCGCGCCGCTCGAGTCTCCGTGCGCGATCCGTCGCCTGCCGCAGTACGTCGTGCGGAGGAGCGCAGATCGGCGTGTAGCGCTTGGCGCGCGGGTCGAATCGTCGTCCCTCGCTGCGCGCAGGTACCTCTCCTCACGCGGCGCAGCGGTGATGGTCGGCGACGGCGAGGTCGGGATCTCCCGATGATGCGGCGGATGATGGGACGCGTCGGACGCGGATGCGCGCCTCGCGTTTGCCCCAGAGTCCGAGGAAACCGCCCGACGGCTCTGGATCACCTCACAGGTGACCTCCTCGCGGCCGCAGCCGAGTTTTTCCAGTGCTGCTGCGAGGGCATCCTCGACGGTCTTGCCGTCGTCGCTCGATGATCTCCGCCATGTATGCTCGCCCCTTTGCCCGTCTGTCCTCACCGCGATACATCCACCACTGCTGGGCGATCTGAACCACGTTCATCGTGACCCAGTAGAGGACGGAGTCCCGACGGGAAGGGTGAGGCTGATCCAGCCGATGAAGAGCGGCATGACGGTCATCATGATCTTCATCTGCCCCGTCATCTCACTGGAGGTCATTTTCTGCTGGAGAAAGGTCGTCGCCGCCGAGAGGACGGGAGGATGTAGGGATCCGGTCTCGCTCATGCTCGGCAGCCAGAAGAACGCCGCCGCCTCCGCACTCGGGAAGGTAAAGTTAAAGAGCGCGTAGTGTATGCCCATGAGGATCGGCATCTGCACGAGGAGCGGCAGACAGCCGGCGAGCGGTTGACGCCCGCCTCGCGGAAGAGCTCGCCCGTCTTCTGCTGGAGCATCTGCGGGTCGTGCTTGTATTTTTCTTGGATTTTTCTTCATCTTCGGCTGGATGTCCTGCATCGCCTTCATGGATTTGACCTGCTTCACGGTGAGCGGGTAGGTCACGAGCTTGATAAGAATGGTGAGCAGGATGATGGGAAAGCCGTAGCTCTCAAAGCCGGCGGCACTGGTGACGAGAGTAGAATGCGCCGGAGGATCATCTGCAAAATATGGATGATGGGCGCAAACAGATTGCTGAAAAATTCGATCAAGGATAGTTCCTCCTACGATTGGGACCTTTGGTCAAAGTCAGTCGTCTGTATTTCGGATGTTCGGAATCGTTTCGTTATGGTACGGGGCCGTAGCCGCCCCGATGAAAGGTGACAGCGCAGGATGCGCCGCAGCGCCATCCATCCGCCGCGCCATGCGCCGTGGCGCGTGACCGCCTCAAGGCATACGCCGAGCAGGGTCGGGTAGTGGCGGCAGTGCGGGCAGGAAGAGCGGCGAAATCGCCGCGCGATAACGGATGAGGAGGAGCAGGAGGCGTTTCCATCCGTGCCCTCCGACGTTTTTTCCGATGCGCCGTCGGCAAATATTCCTGCGCGGCGAATGAGGCGGCGCAAATCTCGGCGGCGTCCTGCATCTTGCCGTTCAGAAGTCCCGCGCGCCCGATGAGGAGGATCCTACATCGCCGCGCAGTTCATGCTGCAGACTGCGGTACGCCCGCGCAGGAGGGCTGCTCGTGCGGCGCAGCGGCGGCACAGCCCAGTCGGCGGCAAAGCCGACCTTTCCTCGCGACACGCGGGTCGCGGCAGGACATAGAGGATCATACGCCGCCCCGCGACCGAGCGCCTATGATAGACGCACTGGAAAAGTCGCTGCGGCGCTTGATCATCCTGCTGCGCGGCAGTGTATATCTTTTCTGTTCCATATTCGTAGGGGTCACCTGCGGTGACCTCCGCCCAAAGTCCAGCGATATTACGCCGAAAGTTTTCTTTCTTCCGCGCTGACGCCTTCTCTCGAGTACGAGGCGGCCGCCTTTCGTCTTCATGCGCCTCACGGAATCCATGCGTCTTTTTCTCCAATGATTGTTCGGCTGAAATGTTCTCTTCACCTCTCGTCACCTCCCTTTCTGCTGCAACGCGCGGCACAGCCGCCGCGCAGGTAGTCTCGCGTATCGAATCAGGTCACATTATAGATGAAAAACGCGCGTATGTCAAGGCACACGCGCATGATTTCGCGCTTTTTGGTGGATAAGACCAGCACCTGTTGATAAGTCCGCTGATAAAATATCCCTTGGTCTCATTGTGGAAAAACCTGTGAAAACATCGTGCATAATTTTCGATCTTCACGGATTACCTAGCGTTTCATATCGGAAGAGTTATCCACAAGTGTGAATAACTCTGTGGATAACAAATTTTTACGAAGGGACAAAATCGTATGTCCGAAGAAAAGAACCTCGCCGATCTGTGGCAAAAAGTGCTGGATAAGACCAGCGGAACTCATTCACGAAGACGCGGTAAAAAGTGGATTTTGCCCATTGTGCCCGTTTCGCTCAAAGATAAAGGAACTGCTGCTTGCCGTTGGCGAAGATATCCGAGAAGCAATACGTAGAATCACGTCTGGGTGCACTGTTCGGTGATGTCATACAAAAAGGCGCTCGGTAGCCGGCTATGACGTTCCGGATCATTATTGATCCGGCGGCAGCATCCCAGAAAGAGCCGCCTGCGGCGAAGGAAAATCGGTGGAACCCGCCATGGCAGAGGAGGCAGCCGCCGGGCATATCGCTGCGGACGAGCGAGCGACACACCCCACGCAGGGCAGTCTCCCGCTCACCCCGCCCGAGACGCATACGCCGGCACCGGACGACGCGACGACGCTCAACCCGAAGTATACCTTTGAGGCGTTCGTCACGGGACGCTCGAACCAGTTCCCCTACGCCATGGCAAAGGCCGTTGCAGACGCGCCGGGGCTCCCCTCACAACCCGCTCTTCATCTACGGCGGCGTGGGGCTCGGCAAGACGCATCTCATGCACGCGGTCGGCCACAAGATCCTCGCCGACGATCCGAAAAAGCGCGTCCTCTATATCGCGAGAGCACGGACTTTACCAATGAATTTTATCCGCTCCATCCGCGAGAAGAATATGGACGCATTCCGCGAGAAATACTACCATATCGACGTGCTGCTGATCGACGATATTCAGTTCTTCGCGGGGCAGGGCAACGCAGACGGAGTTTTTCCAGACGTTCAACAAGCTGCGCGACAACGGCAGCCAGATCATCCTGACCTCAGATCGCCAGCCGCAGGATGTCAAGGGGCCTCGAGGATCGTCTGATCCGCGCTTTGCGGGCGGTGCGCCCGTCGATATCCAGCCGCCGGAGTTCGAGACGCGCGTCGCGATTCTCCAGAAAAAGGCACAGAGCGAGGATGTCGATATCCCCGCCGATGTGGTATCCTCATATCGCGAGCCGCGTGGACAGCAATCCGCGAGCTCGAGGGTGCCCTCACGCGCCTCATCAAATACGCTCCATGATGCGCGTATGCCGATCGACGAGACGACCTGCGTCGCCGCGCTCGGCAACCATCTGCGCGGGGAGAAGGGGCGCCGCATCACGATGGAGATGATCGAGCGCATCGTCTGCACGCATCAAAGTGACGAGCGAGGACATCCGCCCTCGAGCGCAGCAACGACATCGCCTATCCGCGCGGATCGCCATGTACCTCTGTCACGAAATGACGGAGGTATCGTGGCCGACGATCGCGGTTCTTTAACCGCGACCACTCGACGGTCATTCACGCGCACAAGAAGATCCAGAGTCTCACAGAGAGCGATCCCGCGACCGATGCACTCATCAAGTCGCTTTCATCCAGATCCGCGGGATTTAAGGAATCGCTGATCCGTCGTGCCGGGATTTATCCGTGCTTCCTTAAGAGTCGACCGTGCGTCCCCTGTGGACAACACTGTGCAGGGAGACGTCTCATGACATGTGGACGTACTTGTGGAAAAATGACTCATCCACTCACTGATCTGATGTAAACTCATGGATAAGTCAGGCATAACTGCCCTCAATTATCCACAGGCACAGCCGCGTCAAAACTGGAGATTTTCCCATTTTCCACATATCCAGCAGCGCCTACTACTACCGCTACTATATATATATATATCACGTGGCAATCGAAAACCCCACGTCGCACAGAAAGCGAAAGGACTCATCATGAACATCACCCTGCCCAAGAGCGACCTGATCGCCGCGCTGCAGATCGTCAGCAAAGGGCTCTCGACCAAGCCGCAGACCCCGATTCTCTCCGGTGTCATATGAACGCCAGAGAAGGACAGCTCGAACCCAGACCACAAACCATGAGCTGGGTCTATCGTCACCATTCCTGCCGAGATCCACGGAACCGGCACCGCCGTTCTTCCGGGGAAGTATCTCACGGAGTTCGCACGCAAGCTGCCCGCTGAGGAGGTCTCGATCAACACGGAAAGCTCTGACGGACTGGCCGAGATCCGCTCGGGTACAGTATGATTCACCCTGCGCACGATGGAGGTCACGGACTTCCCGTACTTCAACGTATGGACGGGACACTGCAATTTACTATTAAAGATCGTGTTCTTGCACGTCTCGTCAAAAATCTGCCTTTGCCTGTCTCAAGGAGGAGCAGCGCGACCGGCGTCCGATCTTCACGGGCTGCCAGCTTGAGGTCGAGGGACATGAGGTCACGTTTGCGGCGACGAACGTCCATCGTCTCGCGGTCAAGAGCGAGCAGCTCGAGGAGGAGGCAGGGCAGATCCGCGTCATCATCCCTGCACGCTTTTAGAGGAAGTAATACGACAATGAACAGCGATGTGCCGTCTGATGTCCATGTGTCGTGTTCCTATAATCAGATCAGTGTATGGCCCGATAACATCTATATGACCTCGCGTCCATTGAGGGCGCGTTCCCTGACTACCGCCGCGTCATTCCGCAGGATGCGAATATCCGCACGAAGGTAACGCCTCGATGTCGCGGCATTTTCGGCTGCCGTCGACCGCGCCTCGCTCATTGCGCGTACCGACTGAGCACAATATCGCTCGCTGCGCTTTGCAGACGGGATGATGTGCATCTCCTCGAACAGCCCTGAGATCGGTGAGGCGGAGGAGACGATCGCGGCGCAGGTCGAGGCGAGTGATGTGACGATCGCGTTCAACGCCTCATCCGATGGATGCGATGAAGTCGCTCGACAGCGATACGTGTATCCTCTCTGCAGGGCCTCGAACGAGCAGGGGTCAACCTCCGCCGATCACGATCCGCGAGGAGGCTGATCCGAACTATATCTGCGTGGTAACGCCTGTGAGGACGCACTGACGGATGGATATCGCGATTCATACTGATACGATCCAGCTGGATCTAGTTTCTGAAACTGGCGGGGCCGTGGCGAGCGGCGGCGAGGTCAAGGCACTTCTCGCGGAGGGCGTGATCCTGCGCAACGATGTGCCGGAGACGGCACGGCGGCGTGCTCGTCCCCGGTGATGTCATTACGATTGATGCAGTGATATACCGCGTCGTGCGCGTGTAGACGATGCAGATCCAGAGCTGACGCTGCACAGCTATCGCAGCGTATGAGACGCTGCACCGCGTTCGACCCCTGGGCACAGATCTTTCTCGGCGCGAATGCACAGGGCAAGACGAATATCATCGAGGCGCTCTACTACGCCGCCTTTGACGCCCCATCGCACATCGAGCGATGCGGAGCTCATTCGCGTGGGGCAGACGGCGCGCACATCGGGCTTTCGTTTCGGCGGCGACGAGTGCCGGGCGAGCTCTCTCTTACCTTTGCCCGCGGGCGCGGCGGCGCATTACCTACGCAGGAGAGTCTGCGCCAGCGCGACCTCGTCGGTCTCTGCCGATGGTGCTCTTTTCCCCGAGGATCCCTTTCTCGTCAGAGGCGCCGGCGCCCGCCGCCGCTATCTCGATGCGGAGCTCGCAGAGCGAGTCCCCGGCCTACTACGGTGAGCTTCTGCGCTATACGCGCATCCTGAAGCAGGCGCAACGCGGTGCTGAAGGATATCCGCGAGCGTCCCTCGCCGCGCCGGACGATCTCCCGCCGTGGATGCGCAGCTCGCAAGGAGTGCCGCCTGCATCGTGACGCGCGTCGCACCGCGGCAGCTCGCGCAGCTCGGTGCGCCTCGGCGCGCGTGCAGGCGGTGCTCGCGGCGGGCGAGAGCTCGCGCTCGCCTATGAGATCGCAGGCGCGGGGGCGGAGGACTTTGCCGAAGACGACATGACAGAGTCACCCATCTATGGTATAATAAGATGCTATGGTGAGGGCGTGCGCGCGCGATATTGCGCGGGCGGCGACGGCGTCGGGCCGCATCTCGACGATCCTCGTCCTGCGCGTCGGCGGCATGAGCCCCAGGAGCATGGCCTCGCAGGGACAGCAGCGTACGGTGCGCTCGCGCTGAAGCTCGCGGAGCTCTTTTACCTGCAGGAGAATATCGGCGAGGCGCCGATCCTTCCCTCGATGATGTGATGAGCGAGCCTCGATGCCGACCGCCGCCGCGCCCCTCCTCGACTTCATCCGCCACGAGCACATCCAGACCTTTTATCACGGCGACCGACGCGGCGTATTTCCCCGCAGAACGGGGACGTATCGGTACGTGGAGGCGGGACGGTGCAGGAGAATTCAAGGATCGCATGAGATTTTCTGTTGATGTGTGGAGAAGATGCGTCAATGTCGTACGTAGCGGAATGTATCCATGTTGTTTTAGCCTCCCCGTACGATACGGGAGGGGACCGCACAAGCGGTGGAGGGGCGCCATGGACGTATGGGATACCCAATCCGATGTATTGATGCGGATTGAAACAGGAGGAGGAAGAGACGTGCGTACAACACTCTGGCACGGCGGGTGCGGGCGACGACGCGCGCGCCGCGATCTGACGGCTCGGTCCTTCCTTTGAGCGTGACTACATCACGCACACGACCCTCCCCACTGGCTCGACATCATGGGCGAGATGGTCGCACGCCGCGTGCGTGCCGTTGCGGTGCGCGACAAGAAGCTCTTTCTCTATGCGCCCGATGCGGTCTGGAAGAACGAGATGCGGCCGGAGTGCGCCCGAGATCGTCCAGCTCGTCAACAACTAGTGCGGGCGGACGCATGGTGACGGAGATCGCCTTTGCACGGACGATGCGCCCCCGCCGCACAGATGCCAGAGGATGCCGCAGGAGACGCCTGCCGCCTACCGGCGTGCGCTCGCACAGACGGACCGTCGGACGCCGAGAGTCGCACGCGGGGCGTCGCTCGCCGCCCGGATAGAGGACAGTGACCTGCGCACGCACATCGAGCGCGCCTCATCTGACGACGCGCAAGGCGCCATCCCAAAGGAAGCGCGCGGACTCACCCGTGCCCCGTCTGCGGGCGGCTCACCAGCGGCGTCTCGCATGGGACTGCCGTCGCAGCGAGGAGCGCAGCGTGCGCGAGTACGTGCCATCCTGCGACGTGAGCCGTGGGCAACGCTCGCGGAGATCACGCGGCGCATCCCGCGGCGGATGCGCTCATGGTCGGCAGTGAGCGCGCCGACCTCATCCGCAGCATCGCAGGACGTACGGAGTACACGGCGCAGGACAGTGAGAATGCGCGTCTCCTCACCATGCTGCACCCGCGGTCTGCCACCCGGAGAGGTCACACCGAAGAAGATACAGAGCACCTTCTGGGAACTGCGCAACGAGCTCATCACCACGCGTGAGTTCTGGGAAGAGATGAAAAACGCAAGGCGAAAAATCGTAGGGGTGACACCCTATGATTCTCAGTATTGATGAAATCCGGGAGAAAATCCGCCCATCTGCGAGAAATACAAAACTGAAAAGGTATGGCTCTTCGGCTCGTGCTGCACGCGGCGAGAAGCGCGAGGACAGCGATGTGACGTCTACGCCGAGTCAGGGAATCATGTGAGTTTGTTGGATTTGATTGCGTTTCGCATGGACCTAGAGGATGCTGCTGCCGAGGATGTCGATATGATTATGCGCATTCCGAGCGAGCATCCGATTTTTGCAAAATATGTGAAAGAGACAAGGTGCTGCTCTATGACGCTCAGTCCGAAGGACGCATGATTCTGCAAATTATCGTGCAGTATTGTGAGGATATCGACGAGGCACAGTGGAACGTTTTGGTAAGACAAGAGATGATTTTTATCAAGGATCGTCTCTTTCAGCATGCTTGCTCGCGGCATTACAGACGATAGGGGAAGCGTCGCGGAGTTTCTCCGACGCATTTATTACAGCACATCAAGAAGTCGCGTGGAAACTCACCAAAGGATGCGAAAATTTTTGCACATTCCTACCATATTTCGATAGATATGGATAAAGTATGGATGATGGTTCATCGAGATATCTCCTTTGCTTAAGGAATCACTGATAAAATGCAGTCCGTCAGATTGGCGTAGATTTTTGTCCGAACAAGGAGGTAAACCGGACGCATAGCAAGAGCTATGTGGAGTGATTTGCCGACGAGCTGCGAGCGAAAAAGATGCGTCAAGATGATGGTGTTGAATTTATCAGTGCCTTTCTTGAGCGCATATTGTGTTAATATACTCAAAAAGAAAAATCATCGTGATGTATTTCGTAGCACCGATGATCGACCCCCAAGGAGGACATGATGGCAAAAGAAAAGAACCCCAAATGAAACGACGGACGAGCAGGCGGAGATCCGTCCGCTGACCCCTGAGGAGGCAAAGGAAGCCGCCGAGATGGCAGACGCGCCCGATCTCACGGGCATTGCGATCTCGGAGGAGGAGATGGGCGATGAGGTGACCGCCGTCGACGCGGGACTACGGCGCGGGGCAGATCCAGGTGCTCGAGGGACTGGAGGCGGTGCGCAAACGTCCTGGTATGTATATCGGCTCGACCTCCGAGCGCGGCCTGCACCATCTCGTCTCACGAGGTCGTCGACAACTCCATCGACGAGGCGCTCGCGGGCTACTGGCGACACGGTCGGCGTCACGATACACAAGGACAACAGCATCACTGCCGTCACGGACAACGGACGCGGCATCCCTGTCGATATGCATGGAGCGGCATGCCCGCCGTCGAGGTCGTTCTGACCGTCCTCCATGCGGGCGGCAAATCGGCGGCGACGGCTACAAGGTCTCGGGTGGTCTGTACGGCGTCGGCGTCTCCTGTCGTCAACGCCATCTCCACGGAGATGGACGTCGAGGTGCGCCGTGATGGGAAAATCTTTGCGATCTCCTTTCACGCGGCGTCACCACGACCAGCTGCAGAGATCGGCACGTCCGATCAACGGGCACGCGCGTTCACTTCGTCCCCGACCCCGAGATCTTCACCGTTACGACCTACAGCTTTGACACGCTGAAGCATCGCCTCGCGCGAGCTCGCCTTCCCTCAACCACGGCATCACGATCACCACCGACTGAGCGCGGCGCCGAGGTGCGCAGCGAGACCTTTCCACTTTGACGGCGGCATCCGCCCTCTGTCTCCACCCTCAACCGCAAAGGAGACGATCAACGAGGAGCCGATCTACTTCAACGGCGTGAAGACGACACCGTCGCTTGAGATCGCCATGCAGTACAACGACAGCTATCAGGAAAAATATCTACAGCTTTGCTCAATAACATCAACACCGAGGAGGGGGCACGCATCTCGCGGGCTTTAAGATCGCCCTCACGCGCGCAGCGAACGACTTTGCGCGGCGACTGAACGTGCCGAAAGACAGGACGGCAACCTCTGGGCGAGGATGTGCGCGAGGGACTGACCGCCGTCATCAGCCTCAAGGCGCGCGAGCCGCAGTTCGAGGGCAGACCAAGACAAAGCTCGGCAACCTGAGGTGCGCGCGGCATCGTCGACTCCATCGTCACCGAGGGACTAACGGAGTACTTCGAGGAGAACCCCGCCGTCACAAAAAGGTGCTCGACAAGGCACTCATGGCGTCGCGCGCCCGCGAGGCGGCACGCAAGGCACGGAGCTGACGCGCCGCAAGAACGCGCTCGAGGTCTCCAGCCTCCCCGGCAAGCTCGCGGACTGCTCCGTCGGGCGATCCCGACCAGTGCGGATCTAGCATCGTCGAGGGTGACCCGGCAGGCGTCTCGGCAAAAGCAGGACGCGACCGCAGGTTCCAGGCGATCCTCCCGCTGCGCGGCAAGATACTCAACGTGAGAAGGCACGCCTCGACAAGATCTTTGCCAATGCCGAGATCCGCACGATGATCACGGCGTTCGGCACGGGCATCGGCGAGGAGTTTGACCTCGCGAAGCGCCGCTACGCAAGATCATCATCGCGACCGATGCAGACGTGGACGGCGCGCATATCCGCACGTTGCTCCTCACGTTCTTCTACCGCTAGCATGAAGCCACTCGTCGACCACGGACACGTCTACATCGCACAGCCGCCGCTCTATCGGATCCGCAGCGACAAGAAGCATTTTACACCCTACTCCGACGATGAGCAGGCGAAAAGCTCGACGAGATCGGGCGCGACGGCGTGACCATCCAGCGCCACAAGGGACTCCGGCGAGATGAACCCTGAGCAGCTCTGGGAAACGACCGCATGAAACCCCGAGGGGCGGCACTATGCTGCAGGTCGGCGCAGAGGACGCCGAGGCGGCAGACGAGCCTTCACCATCCCTCACGGGTGACAAGGTCGAGCCGCGCCGCCAGTTCATCGAGGAGAACGCGAAACTCGTACGAAATCTCGATATCTGAGTTAGGGGAAGCACCGATAAATCCAGCACCGCCGTCTTAGTACATCTTTTTCGCCCCTGTCGTGCCCTTAGAATCCTCCACATAGCCTCTGCTATGCGTCCGGTTTGTCTCCCTTGACAGGACAAAAATCTACACCAATCCAAGGGACTGTTTTATCAGCGATCCCCTCAGAAATTGATAGAGAAAAACCTTGACGCCATGTGTGCCAAGGGATTCTGTTGTCATACGTATGTTCTGATGCTATACTAAATGTAGGGCACCGCTATTCACGAGTAGCGGCAATCTCGCCCCCGAAAGGGGATCCGTATGGAGACCTACGAGTTTTTAACATTTCTCGTTGTGTTCACCGTATTGATCATGTCGGTTAAAACGATAAAGAGAAAACCCGCCCATGCATCCAAACTGTAGGCGGGTTCTCGCTCAAAACATAAGGGCAGCCGTCATCGGCAGTGCCCTTTTTATGCTATAATTTTATCATGTGAGTGTGAAATCGTCAAGGATAAGAGACGGAGGAACCACAATGAAGCTACTCTCGACCAACTCGATGTGCCGCACGGGGACTGGACGGCGCTCTTTTTTCGGCCTGCCTCGGCAAGATGATCAGCATCCAGCAAGCCCGTGCCGAGTACGTGGTGAAAAACGAGGACTGGAACGTCGATCTCGAGCGCGGCGTGATCAGTTTCGGCACGCGCGAATACCTGCTCCAGTTCATCGCAGCGAGTCTGCATCGAGCGGCACATGGCTCTGGGGCTGGGAGAACTATCAATGATTTCCTGAAAAGATCATCCGCCTCTCGCGTGAGACGAGGGGAGTTCGCTGAAGCGCAGCAGATCGAGGCACTGACGACGGACGAATTCGACCTGAACGATACCTATAACGGCCACAACCTTTCCATCGTTGCTCTGCGGACTGGCGGACTGGCGTTCCTACTATCGCTGTCCGCGATGACGGAGGCGCATTTTCGTCGGCATCTCCCCATGTACCGGATGCGGTATTTGATCCGTTGATTTTCCACGTTTTATTTCGACGGTGCTCACAGTGCATCCAGCAGTTCGATGTGGATCACCGCCTCCTGGTTGAGGGATTCCTGCGGTGGAACTGAGACGCCGTACGAGTGGCACGGGTCACGCATCACGGCACATTTCACGCAGGATCTCATCATCGCCTTTGAGGATGTGGATGGCGCGCGGCGCATCTCCACCATGCGGAGCATCTGACTCCGATCAGCAAATCCCCTTGATGCAGCATGGCATCAGGGGATTTATGTGCGCCATATACGTGTTTCTGTGATCGTGTAGTTTTCAAAAGAAGATATTGTATCTATTGAAATTCTATTTTGTCTGTGGTATTTCTAGGGAATCGCTGATAAAAACAGTCTCTCAGATTGGCGGTAGATTTTGTCCGATTGAGGCAGCAAAACCGGACGCACTAGCGAGGGCTATGTGGAGGATTTTCCGCCGAAGTGCGGGCGAAAAAGATGCGTCAAGATGGTAGTGCTGAATTTATCAGTGCTTTCCTTTACATTTCTCGTCGTTTACCGTATTGATGATCAGCGTTCGACGACAATGCGCCGCATCGTCAAGATTGTTGTGCGCTTTTTAGAGTAGAAAACGGCTCAGGTGACCGAAAAGGACACGCAGAGTTGCTTTTGCTGTCAATGCCGCACGCAGCATTGTGTGTGTCGGACTCGAAACAACAGATGGGAGTGAAGGGTGCTTTCTATGTTTCAATGCCGCACGCAGCATTGTTTGTGTCGAGACAATCACATCTTTGTCGAAAACGCAATAGTTGTTTGTTCTCAATGCCGCACGCAGCATTGTAGTCGAGACAACGGGCACAACCTTCACTTCAACGACAGGAAGGGTGGTTTCAATGCCGCACGCAGCATTGTGTGTGTTGAGACCTCTCTAGATTAGCATTTCGCTAGATGGGATCAAAGTTTCAATGCCGCACGCAGCATTGTGTGTGTCGGGACGAACTGTTTTTCATCAGCGCGGGCGGCCTTTAGGGTCGCTTTCCAATGCCGCACGCAGCATTGTGTGTGTGTCGGGACACGTGGACAGGAATCCACGCCCGCGCGGGTCTAGCGTTTCAATGCCGCACGCAGCATTGTGTGTATCGGGACTACGTTACTGAGAACATCCCCTTCTGCCACGGGTTTCAGCCGCCGCACGGCATTGTGTGTGTCGGACGGTGCAACGCTCGTGCAGACTTCGCGAGAGAAGAGTTTCAATGCCGCACGCAGCATTGTGTGTGTCGGGACAAAAACACGCGAGTGCAGGATGTTGACTTCATCGTTGTTTCAATGCCGCACGCATGTGTGTGTCGACATATAAGAGATCAAAAACAGATCCATTGAAAGGAGGTTTCAATGCCGCACGCAGCATTTGTGTGTCGGGACAAATTTGAGGTTGTTACAAAATTCTTCAACGTTTGACGTTTCAAGCCGCACGCAGCATTGTGTGTGCGGGACCTCTGCGATGATGGGAGAAGCTCTTGATCATGAGTGTTTCAATGCCGCACGCAGCATTGTGTGTGCGAGACGGTGATGACCAGATCAGAAAGGAATGAGCTTTTTATTGTTTCAATGCCGCACGCGCATTGTGTGTCGTCAGACGAAAGTGACTCATGATCATCAATTGGGTCAAAGGACTGTTTCAAATGCCGCACGCAGCATGTGTGTGTCGAGACTTTACCATGGCTAGTGATCAAGCCATTTGGGGACTGTTGGTTTCAATGCCGCACGCAGCATTGTGTGTGTCGAGACGCTGTGTCCGCAGCCCTTGTCCCGCGCGGGCTGAGAAGGCATTTTGGAAAGACGCGCTTTTTGCGCCGTTTTGGCGTCTGCGGACGAACTCTGCCCCGAAAAGTGGGGAGCCATCGGCGCTGTTCCTTGTGCGGTGCGGGCTGCACCGTTTTGGAAAGACGAAACGGCGGAATGCGGTTTTGCGCCCAAAAGCGGAGCACTTTCCATTTCCTTCTCTTCTTATCTTGTGATAGCACACGCCTGTTCTTTTTCAATGACGTTTTTGCGTCGATGCAGAGGTCGGTAAAAATATATTGACCTATTGGAATTCTATTTTATCTGTATTATATTGATAGTATAATCAACGAAATTACAAAAATATAAATCAAAATGGAGGAATTTATGATGAAAAATTGCAGTTGTGGCATCCAATGGAAAGGCGAGCCGTGCGATTATTGAGGAGCTTGTGGCACGCGGACATGAGGTTACGGCGTTTGCACGTCATGAGAATCAGAGTGCGGCGGATCTGCGTGCTCATCGCCCCGCGCGGCATGCGCTGTGGATAGTGATTCCTTAGTTTTTGCATCCGATCGATTTTTCTTGTCCCATGCGTGTGCCTATGCTATACTATTTTCTGTATCACTACGTTCATAAAACAGTAACACATAAATTATAAATAATAACGCAAAAATATGGAGATAGAGGATGAGCGATACCATTTACATCGAGCCGGATCTATCGTATCTGGAGGATCGTCTGGATGCGCTCGGCGATTTTGTCGGTGCGGCACATTCGGAGATCCATGCCGTCGGGCAGTGTCGATGATCTGCGTGAGGACGTGATGTCTCTGACGCAGGATTTTCATGCCTATGCGGCAAAAGCAGGATCTGACGAACCGCATCCAGCTCGCGGAGATCCGTCTGGTGAAGCTGCGACAGGAGATCGATCATCGATTCGGTCACTATGGGAGATCCGCCGCATGGCGCGCGGCATTCTGAGGCGAATGATCTCGCGGTCGCGGCGGGACACGCCTGCGTGCGGCGGCAGAGGAGCTCATGCTCCGTGCGTCCGGCTACTGGCTGGCACCTGCGCTCGTTGCGCTCGCGGCGTGGATCAGCGACGAGGAGGAGGTCGCAAACCGCGCATGTGCGGAGGCACTCCATCGTGACGATGAAAGAACGTCGCTCTTTTTGCACTCGTCTGCCGCCGTTTCGGACGGAAAGAGGCGAGCCTGCACTGGCTGCAGCATTACTGTCTGGACTGGATGGTGGGGCGCTCGACCGCAAGGCAGCCATCGTCGCTGATGCCTATGTGTCAGGCCTCCTTGGCCGCGATGCGGACGGGCTCATCCGCTGCATAGGATCGACGGCTGATCGATCGGTTCAGCTGGTATATAGCTTTGCCGCTGCACAGGAAAAACGCTGGTATGAGGCGATGAAGGCGATGTGCCCCTGCCCGCCCGCAGAGGGCAGTTTTCCCTATCTGAGGGTGCATGCCAGATCGGCGTCGGAGGCGCTGGAGAGCGCTCTCGTGTGCGCGTCTCATGAGAAACTCAGCACACATTTTCAGCAGATCGTCACGCAGACGGCGCCGCCCCGCACTCTGAAACAGCAGCTGGACAGCATCCTGGAGCGTCTGGTTGCCGATTTCGATGCGGCGGAAAAAGCCGCTGCACATGGAGTCGATCCTGAGAAGCTGGTCATCCATGAGGGCGGCAGGGGAGGATCGTGCGCGCAACATTTTTGGCGGAGAAGGTAAAGGCATTCGACGAGCGGCGCGACTTTATGCGGCTCCTGTCGGATGCGGCGATGTACCCGCAGGAGATGCAGGCGAGCCCGCGCTGCAGAAAATGGCGCTTGCCCTGGGCGTGATTCGATTCTTTCCGCCTTTTCGCGATATTGTCGCGGAGGAACCGCGCCGCCATCCCGCAGACCATCAAATTTAGGATTCTTGCATTTGATAATGAGACAGAGGACGGCTCCAATGAGGAAAAACTGCTGCGGTTATTTGTCACGTGGAACGACGTTCAGCGCATGATCCGCATGACGTCCCTATGAGCTCTCCTCACAGGAAAAGCTATTCCGATGGATATGGCTCCTTCCCGTGCTGCTCGGTCTCTACGGTGGGGAGGTATACTGACGGCGCTCGGGCATCGCCGCCGGCGGGTGATCTTTAATGCGTACATCAAGGCGAGGAAAACGCATGGACAGCATCCATGCGCGCATTTCGGAGGAGTATCAGAAACAGGAGGAGGAGGGTACGCAGATGCTCCGCGGGTGATCGCGGAGATCATAGACTACCGCACGGAGATCGCGCGGCTCGATGCGGAGAGCGAGAAGATCATTGACCTCCTGCAGGGACTGAACTCGGCACAGTTTAGGGCGTCAGCGGACGGCAGATCGGCGCGTGCAGATACAATAATACAAATAATATAAAATAATATGATATAAATTACTATAAATAATAAATAATAATATAAAATATATAAGGAGATTGTTATGATTTACGGAAATATCCATGATGAAAAGGCCTGCGCACTCCTTCCGCCTATGCTGCAGCGCGCGCTCGCCTATGCGCGGACGCATGATCTCGGGTCGTTCCCGGAGGGGAGGCAGGTGATCGAGGGGGATGATCTCTAGCGTCAATATCGCCCACTATACGACAGGAACGCGCGCGGAGAAGATATGGGAGGCGCACCGCATCTATGCCGATGTCCATGTCCTCGCTGCGGGGACGGAGCGCATTGATGTCAGTGCCATCGAACGCATGAAGATGGGGACTATGACCCTGCGCGTGATTTTTATCCCCGCAGCGGGTGAGGTAGATGCGCAGTAGTCATGCACCCCGGTGACTTCCTCGTCTGCCTGCCCTCGGACGTGCACCGCAGCGGCGTCATGGTGATGCCCTGCGCCGCTGAAAAAGGGAATTTTTTAAGGTGCGCATGTCTCTCTTAGTGTAATAGAGTAATATAACGGGCTGCTGCACTAAATTTGATCTTGTGCAGCAGCCCGTTTAAGGAATCACTGATAAAATGAGGTCTGCCAGATTGGCGTAGATTTTTTTCGTCCGAACGAGGTGGAAAACCGGACGCAGAGTGGTGCTCAGGAGGATTTTCCGCCGAAGTGCGGGCAAAAAAGATGCGCTGGGAAGTACTGATAAAATAAAAGTCCGTCGAATTGGTGCAGATTTTTGTCCCTGTCAAGGAGACAAACCGGACGCATAGCAGAGGCTATGTGGAGAGAGTTCTGAGGCCAGACAGGGCGAAAAAGATGTACTAAGACGGCGGTGCTGAGTTTATCAGTACTTCCCTAAGATGGTTGTACCGAATTTATCAGTGCTTCCTTAAGTCGCGAAAGTGACGGGAAGAGGAGCGCACCCTGATCGAGGCCGTAACGGATCCGTACATTGGCGTCAGAGGCGTAGTCCACGGCAAGGGAAGAGATATGCTCACGTGTGGTGATATAGTCGCTGGATGCGCGGAGGGCCGGGATGGAGAAGGGAGGTCGCCGTCCCTCTCGTGCGTTAGAATGAGCGGTGCCTGTTCACCGCGCTCGGCGATGGCATTCAGGATGATATTGAGGCAATCCCGCATTGATCGTGTGGCGGGATCGCCATGATGAGTGCGGCCCGATCCTCTGCATGGTAGGTATTCAGAAAAGGTATGAACGACGCGTGGCCATGCGGCTGTACTCGGTTCGATTTCAAAGTCCGGATGAAGTAGGAGATGTGATAGTTCTTTTCACGTAGATCGTTGATGGTCTCCATGATTTCATCCGGCTCCTCTGCCGGATGAGGCAGATCGAATGCGTCAATGAATTGCTGTATATCGCCGTAGAGAAGAGGGGCTGCCTCCAAAATCTTCTCTTCGGGCCAGTTCCACCACTTGATGCGCTGCAGTGCGGCGATGGTCTCCGCGTCAAATCGATACTTGACGATGTGTGCCGGATTGCCGACGACGATGGCGTACGGGGGACGTCCTTTGCTACAACGGAACCCGCACCGATGATAGCACCGTTGCCGATGTGGACACCGCCGAGGATCATGGCATCGCAGCCGATCCATACATCGCTGCCGATAACGACCTGATGATAATTGATTGGATCAGAATGTGGATTCATCAATCCGTCTGCTCCTAGACCGGCATTTGGATCCAGAAGTTTGTGCCGTGGATGAGGTTGTTGCACAGTGGTAGTTGTGATTGGCAGCAATCTCGAAGATGAGGACGATGGGCAAGAGAAGAGTATTGTCCCACGAGAATCTGACAGGCCGGACCTCCCTATTTCGGCGCTTTGCATCGACAATATACGTTTTTCTCCGGCAGTTAGGGATTGGGATATTGTTATCGATGAGTATTTTTCTTTTTGAAGATAAAAATCCAGTAAACTCAGCCTCATTTTCTTTCCTCCCCACTCAGCAGTGCAGCTTTCATTCTCATCATAACATAAATTCTTTTTATTCGCCTAGAGTAATTACAGATAAAACGTCATTGAGGTTTTTCGCAGCCATTCGTTCATGAGTATAATTACCATAAGACATGTCTTCCATTGATCCTAGGAGAATGATATGAGTACAGATGCTTTTATCGCAAACGATGTCGTTCCCGCTGCTGTTCGCGCGGCCGAGGAGACGGTGTGGGTCAATCCGCGTCTCTTGCCCTTTGATGTGGTGGATGGATTTGTCGCAGCTGGTCGTTTCGGATGAGGATATTGCGGATGCGGCGGCACGGCTCCGTCGCTGCTCCCTTTTATCCGCGCGCTTTTTCCGGAGACGGCGGAGACGGATGGTCTCATCGAGTCGCCGCTGCGCGCTGGTTCCTGCGATGCAGGGCGCGGCTTTCTGACGCATACGGAGCAGAGATTCCAGGGGCATCTCCTGCTGAAGATGGACAGCCATCTCGCGATTGCGGGCTCGGTGAAGGCGCGCGGCGGGATCTATGAGGTGCTGAGCATGCAGAAGGGCTGGCGATGGATGCGGGGCTCCTGACCTGGGAGGATGACTATGCAAGATTGCCGATCTGCGGGATTTCTTCGCGCGCTATACGGTGCAGGTCGGCTCGACGGGAAATCTCGGTATGTCCATCGGCATTATGAGTGCGGCGATCGGGTTTCCATGTGCGCGTCCACATGTCGGCCGACGCGAAGCAGTGGAAGAAGGATCTCCTGCGCGCTCATGGCGTGGAGGTGATCGAGTATGCGGATGACTACTCGCGTGCGGTGGCGGAGGGGCGACGTGCCTCGGATGCGGATCCCATGAGTCACTTTTGTCGATGATGAGAAGTCCGTCGATCTGTTTCCTCGGCTATGCTGTCGCGGCTGAGCGTCTCGCAGCGCAGCTGAGGGCGCAGGAGATCACGGTGGACCGTGAGCATCCGCTGATCGTCTATATTCCCGCCGGGGTCGGCGGTGCCCCGGGCGGGTGTCCTATGGGCTGCGACGGCTCTACCATGATGATGTGCACTGTTTTTCGTGGAGCCGGCAGCAGTGTCCCTCAGTTCTTCTCGGGGTCGCGACGCAGCGATTTGAGCGTGCAGTGTGCATGATATCGGTCTGGCGGGAAGGACGGATGCGGACGGGCTTGCCTGTGCGAGTCCGTCGAGTCTCGTGACGCGCATGATGACGAATCACATGGCAGGGGTGTTTACGGTCTCTGAGGCGCATCTCTACGACTATCTGCGCGATCTCGATGCGAGTGAGGGATCCGCATCGAGCCGTCGAGCTGTGCGGCATCGCGGTCCCATCGGACTCCTGCGCTGCTCTGCGGCACGTGACTACTGCGCAGCGCATGGTCTGACGGAGGAACGCTCCATCGTGCGACGCATATCGCATGGGCGACGGGCGGGCGGCTCGTGCCGGAGGAGGTTTGGGAGGAGTATTTAGGGACATATCGGTGATCATTGTCATGCATTTGTTTGAATGAAAAATCACCCGTTTCTCGCGGTGAGAAACGGAGTGATTTTTAGTCGTCAGACTTTCACGACGATGTGCAACGGCAAGGACAAGGATGATGACCTTATCGTCCTGAATATCAGCAATAATGCGGTAGTCATTCACACGGTAGCGCCACTGTCCGCTTCGATTGGCAGTCAGTGGTTTCCATGAATCCGTGGATTGCTGCATCCTTCGAGGTTTTTTGCGGAATCCCAAGCGATGATCGTCGTATAAACATGGCGATCAAGTTTTTATGGATTTTTGCCTGTGCACTGAAAAACAACGTGATAGCTCGCGAAAGGCCCTAATTCTTTTTCGACGTCTCCAGTGTATAGGTGACGGGGTTTGCACTGGAAGTCCGCCATGGCTTCCTCATAGGCCCTGACGATCGAGTTCATCCTCTATGCGCTCGCGCATCGATGCCGCAGCAAAGTCGGAGAGGTCATGCCGCGACGTGCAGCGTGTTTTTAAAGAGTTTTTGCTTCGTGCGTTTTGAGATGGATGGCAACGGACATGAAATCAACTCCTTTTCTCCGTGATTCCCCTACACGACGATGTGATCTGCTATGATTTTCGCTCACTCACCTGCGCTGTCGACGATGCGGTTCATGGTTTGCCATGGAGGCGACGCGGTCGCTTTCGGCAATGGTCATGAGTTTGACGCCCTGGGTGTTGCGGCTGATGAGGGAGATCTCATCGACGCTGGTGCGGATGACGATTCCCTCGGTGGTGATGAGCATGAGTTCCTGGTTTTCACGGACGACGCGGATGCCGACGACGGGGCCGGCTTTTTTCGGTGACCTTCATGTTGATGAGTCCTTGCCGCCGCGCGTCTGGGTGCGGTATCTCGGAGGCGGTGGCTGCGCTTGCCGTAGCCGCCCTCGGTGACGGTGAGTACCTCGGAGTCGTTCTTTGAGGACGTCCATTGCGACGACTTCGTCACCGTCGGCGAGGGTGATGCCACGCACGCCGCGCGCGATGCGTCCCATGGAGCGTACGCCGTCCTCGGGGAAGGTGATCGCCTTGCCGCCGCGCGTGCCGAGCATGATGCGGTTCTCTCCGTCGGTGAATTTGACGCCGATGAGTTCGTCGTCCTCGTCGAGGTTGACTGCCCGCAGGCCGTTCTTGCGGATGTTGCCGAACTCGGAGAGCGGTGTTTTTCTTGACGACGCCGTGCTTGGTGCCGAGGAAGAGGTGGCGGTCGGCGCGGAATTCCTTTGACCTGGATGACGGCGGTGATGCGCTCGTCGTTTCGACGGCGAGGAGGTTGACGATGGCCGTGCCCTTTGCCCTGCCGTCCGCTCTCAGGGGATTTCGTGAGGATTTCAGGACGAAGGCGCGCCCGCGGTTCGTAAAAGAAGAGGATGTCGTGGTGCGTGGTGGTGATGAGGAGGTCGCTGACGATGTCGGTTTCCTTTGGTCCCCATGCCGCGCACCGACGCCGCCGCGCCGCTGGCGGCGGTAGGTGTCGAGCGGGATGCGCTTGATGTAGTTGTTCAGGGTGAGGGGTGACGACGACGTCTTCCTCAGCGATGAGGTCTTTGACGTCCATTTCGCTCGCGTCAAAGGTGATCTCCGTGCGGCGTTCGTCGCCGTATTTGTCGCGCACTTCGATGAGCTCGTTTTTGATGATGGCGAGGACTTTCGTGCGGTCGGCGAGGATGCCCTTGAGTTCTTCGATCAGTTCTGGTACCTCTTGGTACTCTCTTCGATTTTTCTCGCGCTCGAGGCCGGTGAGGCGCTGGAGGCGGAGATCGAGGATGGCCTGTGCCTGTTTTCTCGGTGAGTTTGAAGCCGTCCATGAGTGCCGTGCGCGCGATGTCTGCGGTACGGCTTTCGCGGATGGTGGTGATGACGGCGTCGCGAGGTGGTCGAGGGCGATGGTGAGTCCTTCGAGGATGTGGGCGCGTGCCTCTGCCTTCGCCAGTTCGTACTGCGTGCGCCGCGTGATGACGGTTTCCTGATGGTCGATGTAGTGCTCAAGGACGTGCTTGAGGTTCGCGATGACGGGCTGTCCGTCGACGAGCGCGAGCATGATGACGCCGAAGCTGTCCTGCAGCTGGGTGTGTTTGTAGAGCTGGTTGAGGATGACGTTCGGCGCGCTGTCACGGCGCAGTTCGATGACGATGCGCATGCCGCTGCGGTCGGATTCGTCGCGCAGGTCGGTGATGCCGTCGATCTGTTTGTCGCGGACGAGTTCGGCGATTTTTCTCGATGAGGCGCGCTTTGTTGACCTGATACGGGAGTTCGGTGACGATGATGCGCGGTTTGCCATTGCTCATCGTTTTCGATGTGGGCGCGTGCGCGTATTTTGATGACGCCGCGTCCTGTGGTGTATGCCTTTGCGGATTTCCTCGGTGCCGAGGATGAGCCCCTGCGGTCGGGAAGTCGGGTCCCTTGATGACGCCCATGAGTTCGTCGATGGTGGTGTCGGGGTTGTCGATGAGCATGAGGGTGCCGCCTATGACCTCGACCATGTTGTGCGGCGGGATGTTGGTCGCCATGCCGACGGCGATGCCCGCAGTGCCGTTGACGAGGAGCTGCGGGAATTTTCGCGGGAGGACGGTCGGTTCTTTCTCCGAGCCGTCGTAGTTGTCCGTAAAGTCGACGGTTTCCTTGTCGATGTCGCGCAGCATGAGTTCGGCGATTTTCGACATGCGCACTTCGGTGTAGCGCATGGCTGCGGCGGAGTCGCCGTCGACGGAGCCGAAGTTGCCGTGGCCGTCCGCGAGCATGTAGCGCATGGAGAAGTCCTGCGCCATGCGGACGATGGCGTCGTAGACGGAGCTGTCGCCGTGCGGGTGATATTTACCGAGCACTTCACCGACGATGCGCGCCGATTTTTGTACGGCTTGTTGCTGGTCATGCCCGAGCCCCTGCATCGCATAGAGGATGCGGCGGTGTGCGGGCTTTAGTCCGTCGCGTACGTCAGGAAGGGCGCGCGCGACGATGACGCTCATCGCATAGTCGATGGTGGAGTTTTTCATCTCGTGTTCGAGGGTTGACGGGGACGATGCGCCCCTGTCCAAAGTCCAGATCCAATATGTCACCTCTTTGTGTTCGTTCCATCGGGTCGGTTTATGGTCAAATGCTACGTGTTTACGAAATATGTGCTCCACGCAAACGCTTCGTTACGCAAGCGGTCGTGCTTGTCCGCCAAAATACCGCATGATTTCTAGGAATCGCTGATAAAAATGAAGTCCGCCAGATTGGCATAGATTTTTCGCCCGAACGAGGTGGAAAACCGGACGCAGAGTGGTGTTTGTGGAGGATTTTCCGCCGAAGTGCGGGCGAAAAAGATGCGTCAAGATGGCGGTGCTGAATTTATCAGAGCTTTCCTATACGCGCTTTCGCTTGAACGGTAGAAATCATGCGGGGGCGGGTCGTACACTTTGCTCCGCTTGCTTCACTAAGGTTTGCTTAGGAGCACAATACTTTCTCATCCGTAACCTTTGCTAATATACTAAGATTATAGCATTTTCGCGGGGAAAAAGTCCATGTTTGGGGCGTGGGGTAACACGCGCTATTATTCCGTAAGCCAGAGACTCTCTGCTGGGCGGGAAACAGGATTCTTTACTTCCTCTTGTCACATAGTGTTAGAAGCTGCTGCATAGCATGATTGCGCAGATTTTGCCGATTTGGTCAGAACTCAGGGCGCTTGCCGACGGGCGAGAAAAGGATTCTTCTAACGAAAACTGCGCCAAAGATATCAGATGGCTTGCTGATTTGATGAAAGGCGGGATGGTATGGACGATGTGCAGGCGCTGCGGCAGGAGATTCTCCTGCGTGCCAATCGATCTCACGAGAAGCGGGAGTATGCGCGTGCGGCGGAGGTCGCGCAGGAGCTGCTGACGGTTCTGCCCTGAGGATGTGAGATGCGCTATATTCTCGCTGCTGCGCTGACGCAGACGGGGGCATACGAGGCGGCGCGGGCGGAGGTCGCACGCATCCGCACCATGTGTCCCGATCATGCGCGGGCGCGGTGCGGCAGGGAGGTCTATATCGACCGCGCGGAGGAAGCTCGCGACGGAGATCGCGCATCTGCGCGCGCTGGTCGAGATGCTGAAACGGCGGATGGCAGAGGAGGAGGAACGCCATGCGCACGATGCGGTGTTTCTCGCGAGTGCGTACAGTCTCCTCGGCGCGGCGCTGACAGAGGCGGGGAGGCGCAGGAGGCGGTCGCGGCGTTTCTCGCGTCCGCACAGCTGGAGACAGGGGCGCCCGGCGGGCGGTGGAGTACAGCAACGCGCTCTTTGCCGTGAACTATCTGCCGACGTATCTGCGCCCGCTCTATGCGGGGCTCGCGTACGGCTACGATGCGCCTCTTTGCCGATGATCCTGCTGCGGGCGGGGGCGGCGGACGCGGCGCGTGGGCATACGCGCACCCGCATCGGCCATATCTCGCCCGATCCTGCGTGCATCCTGCTGGCGGCTTGCGCGCCCGCCTCACGCAGTATGACCGCACGCAATTTGCTGTCTATTGCTACGCGCGCTGCGCGGAGGATGCTGCTCTCGGCGGAGATGCGCGCCGCGGTGGATGTGTGGCATAATGTCCGCGGCTGCTCTGCGGCGGAGACGGCGGCGCTCATCCGCCATGATGAGGTGGATGTTCTCGTCGATCTCTGCGGGCATACGCAGGGGAACGCCTTTGCCTGTTCTCGCGCACCGTCCCGCGCCCGTGCAGAATGACGGGGATCGGCTACTTTTAATACGACGGGCTGTCTGCGGTGGACTATGTGCCTCGGATGTAGTCGATCCGCCGGGGCGGAGATGATGCGATGACGGAGGAGATCATCCGTCCCGCCGCACAGTCATTTCTGCTATCCACTCGCCCGATGATCCGCTCCCCGTCATGCCGCCGCCGATGGAGCAGCAGCGGATGCGTGACGTTTGGTCTCATCTCAATAATTTCAATAAGGTGACGGATGAGGTGTCAGCCTCTGGCGGCAGGTGCTGGATGCGGTGCCGGGGGCGCGTCTCCTCGTCAAGAGCAAGATCTTGACCATGGGAGGGGCGTGCGATGGTCGCGGAGCGTCTCGTGCGCTAGGGATTCCCGCCGCGCGTGTCGAGATGCGCGTGTTCAGCTGCGGCTATCTGAGGGAGTACGGGATGTGGATATCGCGCTTGATCCGTTTCCCATACGGGCGGGATGACGACCTGTGAGCGCTCTCGATGGGCGTACCCGTGGTGACGCTTGCAGGGCGAGTCACGGCGCGCGGTTCGGTGCGAGTCTCCTCACGAATGCGCATCTCCCCGAGCTCGTCGCGCAGACGCTCTGGACTAGTGCGGATCGCGGCGGGACTTGCCTCCGATCCCTGCGAGCGCTGCGCGCGTGCTGCGACGAAATCTGCGCACGATGCTGCGGCACGCACTGCTGACGGATGCCGCAGGCTGTGTGCTGATGTGGAGGACGTGTATCGGTCGATCTGGGCGAAATCTGTGCGTGCGCGGCACTGCGTGAGAGGTGATATGAAGCGGCGTTTCTGTCTTCGGTACTCGCTCTGTTCTGCTCCGTGCTGTCGGGCTGTGATCGTCACGGAAACAGTGATCCCTATACGGCGGATGAGGTCGCCGGGCGATGGTGAATGGAAAAATTTATTCCCATGGGGCGCAGGTCGTCGGAGGGCGAGCAGACGCTGCGGGAAAAGCCGTTTCAGAGGAATTGTTATGTGCTCTATGATGCGGGGAACGGATCCACTTTTACCGCTGTGGTGAGATCCAGCGCGCACAGTTCTATCCCTTCCTTTACCGCGACACGGATGCCGCTGCGGCGTACGCAGAGGTCTATTTCGCCCATCTCTATCCCGCGGTGAATGCTGTCGCGGCTGACGTTCATCTCAGGGCGGCATCCCGCAGAGAGGCGGTAGCGCTGCGCGAGAACTGCATGATGCACGAGGGAGCGCCGCTTTTTGATCAGGGAGATTTTATCTTTCTCCATGAGGCACGCGGAGCGGATGCCGTCGATCGTGCCGTGCGCTGCATGCGCTCTATCGTCCACAGGGTGACGACGTTCCTCACGGAGGCACATGGGCGCAGGATAACATTCTACTATTTGCCGGAGGGAACGGAGGAGCAGGCGCGCGCGGTGCCGATCGCGACGTTCTATCTGCGGGCGGGAGAGGACTGGGCGCGGACGCTATACGAGAATCCGGGGCACTCTGTCGGGGGAGGGATGCTGCGCCCTAGAGGAGCGGCTGGCAGAATATTTTTGAGGTGCGGCTAAAGGCGGCGAAGGCATACGTGAGAGAATACATCGGAAATAATATGGGACTGCTATACGAAGTTTGCAGCTTCGTATAGCAGTCCCTTAAGGCATGGTGGAGGCACCCATTCACCCTTTTGCGTGGGAAAACCGATATGAATGAGAAGGCCTTTTTCTTTTTGAGTCGTCGTATACGATATTTGATCGTATTGGTATTCTGATTGAGGCGATTGGCGATCTCTCTCTGCGATAGGTACGGCTCGCTCGCGACGAGTTCCAAAATACTGTTCTCGATGGGATGCGGAATCTCTGGGTGGGATTTTTCCTGATCTTGGGTGGGATTTTCCTGATCTTGGGTGGGATTTTCCCGATCTTGGGTGGGATTTTCCCTGATCTTAGGGTGGGATTTTTCCTGATCTTGGGTGGGATTTTTCCGATCTTGGGTGGGATTTTCCCGATCTTGGGTGGATTTTCCATGGCATCAACCAGTGTCTACATCTAAAGGAGACCGTAATCCGAAAGATGTCATCCTCTTTCAGCTCCGGCGCCTCCCGCTGTAGAACTTTGAGTAGTGATAGAGATTGCGACACTCGAACTGAGCTGATCGGCAGCAGCCGATGTTGCGGAAAAACGCTGCGATGATGGGATTCTTCGGATCTCGGCTCCAAATTCATGGGGGTGAGGACACCGAGCTGCAGCTACAACGGTTTTGCATTTTCTCGACATACATACGGCTGCGTTCAATCGACGAATTTCGCCTGATAGCCGCTCGTGTACTCGCGGCGTGAATGAGCGTATTTGCGATGATCTCCCTGCGTGACGATGGTGCGCAGGCTTTTCCTCTGGTCATCTTCGAGAGTAGAATTTATCGCAGATATTTCCTGAGCAAATGCCATGAGGCGCTCGTAGCTCTCTCGATCAGGTTGAAGTGGATGATCTCTCGGTCATCGTAGCGTTTTCGTGTCAACGCGGCGCAGCAATGCGTCCGTGAGATATGCAGGCACCACGTCCGGTATCACGTCATCCGTCCGGAGCAGCATAACAGCGGCGAGATTGTAGCCCTCCGCGCCGGTCACATCGATCCTTTCCATAGAGGCGAGCGTCTTTAGAAGTTCCTCGTCGGTCATCGCCGTCCACGGATGCTGACCGCCGCCGCTGTTGACCGCCATCGTCCGTAGTTTCGGTAGGAGTGTCAAGGCGCAGATCCTCGATACCGACATAGGGATAGATTTTGCGCTCGGTAAAGATTTCCTGTTTTCGCATATACATCTGCGCGATTTGTGCCGTCGCTGTTACCTTTGACATCGGCATCCTGTGTGCGGTCGTAGATCACGCGCTTGTAGCGTGGGCACCTCGGCGCTGGGTAGAATATGGATGTGATGAGGGTCTTTCCCTCTGCGCACACGGTGATCTTCGGCGTGAGGCATACCGTCGAGAGAGAGGATGTCCGGATTGCTGATTTGGCTGATGAAATTCCGCACCATATCGGGGCAGCTTTTTCCGCAACGCCCGCCACTGTTCCATCGTCCAGAACACCGAGGAAAATGTCGCCATAGCGGTTTAGAAAGCGAGCAGACGGCTCCATAGACATCGCCTCAATGCCGTTGCCGCAGCGTTTGAACTCACGGCGATAGTTTCGCCGATCCGAAACACGGAGGTCAGTTCATTTGTATCCATTGCTACACCCTTTCCTTCCTATACTGATACTAGGTGAAATGGAAAAACTTGTCAAGCATATGAAACCGCCGCCGAAGGACGAATGCCCTTCGGCGGCGGTTTGTCATGCTATATGAAGCCGAACGATATGCCCACATCCGCGCGCCAATCATTTTTGACTGTTGCACCGATATCCTTTGTGTGAGTGGCAGTCCTGTCTATGCGTCTCAGCTCGACGGCGTGTCCGAGCAGCTCGCGCGTGGGCGGCGACGGCGGACGGGTGATGTCGGTGCGGCGTGCGACGCCTGTGTTGAGTGCCGCCTCGGCGAGAGCAGCGGCGACGGTCGGTGCGACGCGCGGGTCGAGCGGGCTGGCGATGATGTTGGTTTCTGTTCAGCTCGGATTTTCGTGGATGAGGGAGGCAACCGCGCCGGCGGCGGCGATTTTCATTTCCTCGTTGATTTCTTTGCGCGCACGTCCAGCGCACCGCGGAAGATGCCCGGGAAGGCGAGGAGGTTGTTGACCTGATTCGGGAAGTCAGAGCGTCCCGTGCAGACGATGCGTGCGCCTGCCGCCTTTGCCCCGTCGGGCAGGATCCGGGGACGGGGTTCGCCATCGCCATGACGACGGGTACCCTCTGCTCATGCTCTTGATCATCTCGGGGGTGAGGCTGCCGGGGCGGAGACACCGATGAAGATGTCCTGCCCTTGATGACCTCGGCGAGGGTGCCCTGCTCCTTCCTGATGGTTGGAGACTTTGGCGAGGCCTCCTGTACGGGTTCATGTTCTTTTCGCGTCCTCGTAGATCGCGCCCGTGTCGCAGAGGACGACGGTCTTGATGCCGTAGGCAAAGAGGAGGCGTGCGATCGCTCGTCCTGCCGCACCTGCGCTGCGTTGATGACGATGTTCGCCGCCTGGGTCGCGCCCGAGGTACTTGTACGCGTTGAGGAGGGCGGAGACGACGACGATCGCTGTGCCGTGCTGGTCGTCGTGGAAAAACGGGGATGTCGAGGGTCTTTTTTGCAGCTCGTTCTCGATGTCAAAGCACTGGGGTGCCTTTGATGTCCCTCGAGGTTGATGCCGCCGTAGGTGGGGGCGATGAGCTGGCAGACTTTGACGACATCCTCGACTTTTTCGCTGTTCACGCAGACGGGGACGGAGTCGACACCGGCAAAGCCCCTTGAAGAGGATCGCCTTGCCCTCCATGACGGGGGAGGCCTGCGCCTGCGCCGATGCTGCTGAGACCGAGACGGCGGTGCCGTTCGTGACGACGGCGACCATGCTGCCCCTGCTCGTGTAGTCGTAGATCTTTCGGATCTCGCTTTCTGATCGCGAGGCACGGCGCGGCGACGCCGGGCGGTAGGCGCGGCTGAGGTCGTCGCGGGTCTTCAGCGGGACGGTCGGCGTGACGCCGAGCTTCGCCGTGATGGCTCTCATGAAGGTCAGAGTGATTCTGCATCAAATTTGCTTCCCATAGTGCATTTTCCTTTCCTTGGGGATGTCCTCTATATGTCCTCTGCCGCTGTTTCTACGGTGCCCTTCCCATAGAGGAGGCGAGAGGGCGTTATGCTTTTGGTGATGGATCAGGCAGCGATTCTTTAGTTTCCTTTGCCCTGGGCTGCCGCTGCGCTGCGGTGTTGCGGTGTCGCCGCCGCCGTCAGCACTGCTGCTTTGACGCGTGCTCGCGTGGCGGCTGTTGCTTCCGCTTCCACTTCCACTGTCGGTGTCGGCCGATCGGCGGGATGTGTCGGTGCCTGCGTTTTGCCGCTCTTTTGTCGTTGCTCTTCTGGTCGGTGGATTTGCGCTCGGTCTTGCTGCTGTCGTCGGAGGAGGAGTGTTTGCGGCTCCGTGTGTCGAGTGCCCTCTGTCCCGCTGACGCGGCGGCCGATGCTGTTGCCGCCCCCGGGCACCTCGGTGGCGCCGGCGGGGATGGAGTTCTCGTAGTCGCGGATGGCGCGCTCCAGCGGCTGCGCTCGTTCGCGTTCAGGCGAGGCCGAGGGTGTTGACCATGCTGCGGCGCAGCTGCTCCGCGTCGTCGGGATCCAGTAGCTGATGCCCTCGATGTAGAGCGGGCGTCCCGGCACCATGTCGGTGCGCAGTCCCTTTGCCTGTGCCTGTTTCAGTGTGCCGATGAACTCCGCATCTGGCGGACGCTGAGGTCGGTCTCGACGCTGTCGATGACGCTCGCGATGATGCCCGGCAGGCGCGGCAGGATGGCGGGTGGTTACAGCGTCGACGCACGCGCGCATGACATTTCGCTGGCGTTTTGGATGCGGCCGATGTCACCCTCCTCGTCGCGGTAGCGGGACGGTAGGTGACGGCGGTCTTGCCGTCCATGTGCTGGCGTCCTGGCGCAGGTCGATGACGAGGCCGCCGTCGTCGTCCCACGGATCCTCGTAGTACAGCGCTGCGACGTCGATGTCACGATGCGCCGATGGCGTCGATGATCTTTTTGGAAGGCGTGGGTGTTGATGATGACGTAGTGATCCGCGTGGATGCCGAGGAAGTCCCGACGGTGCGCTGGGTGAGTTTTTCGCCGCCGTAGGCGTGCGCCGCGTTGATTTTGTCGTAGCCGTTTTTCGGGATGGCGACGCGCGTGTCAGCGCGGGATGGAGAGGAGCGAGGCCTCGTTTTTCTGCGGGTCGATGGTCGCGACTATGAGGGTGTCGCTGCGTCCGACGTCGTCCGATGCGCCCATCGACGCCCATGATCATGATGGTCGCCTTGTCCTTGCGGCGGTGAGCCTCGTCCTTCGGGGTCTCCTTGTCGCGGTCGAGGCAGGCTGCTCTGGGCAGAAGACGCCCAGCGAGCGCCGCAAGGACGAGAAGATGAGGATCGTGCCGAGCACGATGTAGAGCCATCGTTTCTTTTTCGCCGTCGGTCTTCTTCGGTGGTGGTGTCGCTCAATGCAGAATCTGTCCTTTCCTCCCCATCGCAGGGTGGCGCGTGTATTCCGCGCCGTGCGGTTGCGCTTCGCGTGCGTGTGGATTATACCGTAGAAATCACAGGGATGGCTACATATCTACTCAGTATCACATACATATACAGCAAACGCGGCGAATATGCAAGGGATTGTTCCTTGGAAAATGGCGGAAATCTGCTGTTTTTGCCGGCTATAGGCGGCAGAATGGGCTGTATTCATTGTTCTGTTCGGTTTAATCGCAAAAATACGCTGCCTGCACCTACTTTTCTCCATGGTCGGATGAAAATGCCGATTCGTGCCGAGAAAGTTATTTTACGGAGAAGAAAACCTACTATAATATAGGAGAGAGAGATATAGGCGTTGAGATCGAGCGCAAGTTTTACGGTGCGGGCGGATTTCTGCCCACAGGGCGCGGGGACGGAGATGGCGCAGTTATCTCTCACGTGATCCGCAGCGGACGGTGCGCGTGCGTCTCGCCGGCAGGCGCGGCTATCTGACGGTCAGGGGGAGACGCGCGGGATGGTGCGCGCGGAGTATGAGTATGAGATCCCGACGGATGCGCAGGCGATGCTCGCGCTCTGCGATCCGCCGCTCGTGGAGAAGACGCGCTATGTCGTGGATGCCGCAGGGCGCCGATGGAGGTCGATGTCTTTCACGGGGCGAACGATGGTCTCGTTGTCGTCGAGGTGGAACTGCCGTCGGAGACGGCGGAGGTCGCGCTGCCCGCGTGGGTGGAACGCGAGTGACGGGGGAAAACGCACTACAATTCGTCACTGATTGTGCACCCTTTATATCACTCTTGGACGGCGGAGGAGAAGTCCGGATATCCACGCGTCCCTGTGGAAAAAGTAGTCTCGATTCGACTACTAGATATGGAAAATATCAGCCGATCAGACTCCATAGCAGGTGTTATCACTGATTTATCCACGTTATCCACAGAAATCGGAGGATCGTTCTAAAAAATTATGCACATTGTGTAAAGATGTGTGGATAAAAAGGCAGTTGGGGCTTTTTGAACAATTTTATCCGCAGAGTTTTACTACAGCTGGGGATAACTTATGGAAAGGTCGTATACGATATATTCTGTTTATTTTTAGGAGGAAGATTTGATGGCGGAGTGGGAGGTATGTCTGCGGCTCGTGCTCTCGTGTGTGATGGGCGGGATCATCGGCTGCGAGCGGCAGATGCGAAACAAGTCGGCGGGGCTGCGGACGAATATGCTCGTGGCGCTCGGCCTGCGTCTTACATGCATTATGTCGCAGGCGCTCTGACGACAATGTGGAGGGCAAGACGAACGCCGACCCGCGCGTCTCGCGGCGCGGTGGTCCCTCAGGCATCAGCTTTCTCGGTGCGGGCGCGATCATGAAGGAGGGCTGACGGTCACAGGCCTGACGACGGCGGCGACGCTCTGGGTGGTCATGGGGTCAGGCTTGCGGTCGGCGCGGGGTTTTACCTCGGCGCGAGCGTGACGACGGCGATCGTGTTCCTCATCCTCGGAATCTCTCGCGCGGCTCGATGCGTGGGTCGATCATGAACGCCTGCTCTCCTCTCCATCCACGATTGACGCGTCCCGGGCAGATCATGCGCGCCAGTGCCTGCATCGAGGATCTCCATCTGCGCTCACGCGGGATGAAGGTCAGGACGGACGAGGACGAGGCGGAGACAGAGACGGGCGGCGAGCGGCGACTCTACCTGACCTTTGAGGGTCTACAACTGCGAGAACATCAAGCCGTCCTCATCGCCGATGCCCTGCGGCAGGTGGACGGCGTGCTGCGGTCGACGTCGTGTGAGCCCTCGTGCTTGACGAAAACTGCGGATTGAAGTAGAATAGACATAGAAAAAGGGCACTGCCGATGGGCGGCCGCCCCCTTATATCTTAGGGAGATTCCGCCTACAGTTTGGAAGCGTTCGGCGGGTTTTTCTCGTTCTGTGCAATGCTTGACGAAATCGGCGGATCGAAGTAGAAATGACTATAGAAAAGGGCACTGCCGCAGTGCAGTCGCCCCAAATCTTATAGTAGAGATTACCCCGCCTATTGTTTGGAGACGCAAGGCGGGGCTTTCTCATTTATCGTTTAACGGATAAAAACTAATACGGTGAACACAACGAGAAACGTTAAGAACTCGTAGGTCTCCATATCAATCCCCCTTTCGGGGCTGAGTTACCACTGCGCCCTATCAGGTGCCTGCTATGATTATAGCAAACAAATGTATGCTGTGCAATACAGGGAGGAATCGTCCATGATTATCTCATGGGACGAGTATTTTTATGGGCGTGGCGCTCTTTTTCCGCCTACCGCAGCAGGGACCCGCAGACGCAGGTCGGCGCCTGCATCGTCAACGAGGACAAGCATATCGTCGGCTGTCGGCTACAACGGGATGCCGAACGGCTGCGACGACCATGAGTATCCGTAAGGGACGGACGGGGAGTTCGCCGAGCAAAAAGTACCCCTGCTGTCGTGCATGCAGAGTTGAATGCTATCCTCAATGCGAGGCACGTCATTGAAAGGCTGTCGTATCTCACACATCACTGTTCCCGTGCAACGAATGCTGCAGGCGATCATCAGAGCGGCATCCGTGAGGTCATCTACCTCTCGGACAAGTACGCCGGGACGGACAGAACGAAGGCCTCAAAGCGGATGCTCGCCTCGGCGAACGTCACCTGCTCGCCGCATGGAGACGGAGCTGACGGAGGTGCCGGTCCGCTTTACCGCAGAAGGGTAGATCACAGATAGGGCTGTTGCGAAACAAACGTGCAGCAGCCCATTTTAGGAAGTGCTGATCCATTCAGCGTATCAGTGCTTCCTGTTTTCGTTGTTCCGCTGAATGGCAGCAGGAAGGAGGTTCATCACATGACGAGCAGCTGCTGCCGCAGCAGTCCTTCCTGCCCAGGCGAAAGTTCCGATAGACATGGCGAACGGCAAAAAGAGGCGCAGCCGCCACAAATGCACCCGACGACATGAGGTCGCCATAAGAATCTCCCCTCAGAGCGCCATCAGAAGCCGAGTAGACCGACCAATCTGATGAGACAAGAAGCGAAAACAAACCAAGCAATCGCGAACATATAGACGGCAGAGAAGCCGACCCATTTCCACGCGCCTGTCTCTTTCCTAATCGTACCGGTGACGTGACACGACGGCGTGTAGAGCTGTGAGAACACCATGAAGGCAAGCGCAGAAAAGACTTGTAAACGCTGCGCCCATACCCGTCTGCAGCATCGCGGAAGCCGTATTAGCCCGCATCCGCCGCCTTCGGTCGAGACATCGGCAACACCATAGAGAATGCCGAGTTGTCGCAACGACCACCGTTTTCCTGCCATGATGCCGGAAAGGACAGCCGCGCCAGCCTCCACGCTACAAAGCTGTGGATATGAAGAGCACGTATCAGCCGCCGAGCGTCGCGAGGATGCTGTCCTCAATCTCGCACGGACCACTGAAGTTTGTAGTTCGACATGAACCAAAGGATGACCGATGCCGCAAAGATAATCGTACCTGCCTTGATGAGGTACCCCTTACCCTTGTCCCACGTCTCTAGGAGAACCGAATTCATATCGGGCATACGGTACGGCGGGAGCTCCAACAGAAAGGTCGAGCCATGTGCCTCGAACGGCGTCAGACTGGAGCACCTTTTGCCACGATAATAGCCACGACCATACCGATGATATACATGAGGAGACACAACGTTTTGCGCATTGTTGGGAAAGAACATCGCTGCAAACAGTGCCATGATCGGCGGCTTCGCACCGCAGCGTCAGAACGGTGTGACGAGGATCGAGATCATGCGATCCTTTTCGAGTCGAGGCGCACTGCGCACAGTGATCGGAACGGCGCAGCCGAAGCCCATCATCAGCGGCATGATCCCCTTACCCGTCAGCCCGCAGCGGCGCATGATCGGATCCGTGATAAACGCGATACGCGCCATGTAGCCCGTGCCGTCGAGGAACGAGAGACAGAAGAACAGGACGAAGATGAGCGGGAACGAACGTCGGCACAGAGCCGACACCCGCGATGATGCCGTCCGTGACCAGCGAAACCATCCAGTCCGCGACCCCGCCGCTACAAGCGAATCCTTGACAAAGTTCAGAACTGATCGTTGATGAGCACCTCGAGTTCGCCGGCATGGCTGACCGATCCATGTAAACGTGATCTGGAAACACGCCAGAGAATCAAAAAGGAAAATCGGCGGCGCAAGCGCACCGTTCGCAAGAAAACGATCCATTTTCTCGGGGTACGTTGCACCCGACATTCTGCACAGCGACGGCAGTGTCGCACAACCTGATCGATGATGTGCATGGCGGCGCCTCGATGATCGCCTCTGCTTCTCCGCCTCCGTGCGAACTGCCTCGACTCGCTGGATCTTTTCGCGATATGTGCCTGACGAGGTCGCCTCGGCTGGTACCGTGCCATGACCGTACTGCAGACATCGAGCAGCGTCTTTGTACTCTTGTTGCTGCGCGTCGTCTCGACGGTGGGCACGCCGAGCGCCCTTCGAGCTTCGCCGCGATCTTCGATGCCGCGCCGCTGCGCATCGTCCTGCATACTGGAGATCGATGAGGGCGGAACCTCCTCAAGGAGCTGTACCGTAAGGAAAAGATTGCGCTCGATGTTTCGAGCCGTCCACGACATTCAGGACGAGATCCAGCCGCGCGTCGCCGGTGGTCGATGACGATTTGTTCCTCCAGCGAGCGGGCGTTGATGCTGTACGTCCCGGAAGGTCGACATGAAATCGCCCGCCCCTTGTAATGCGTGTGCGACCAATTTTCTCGTCAACCGTGACCCCGGCCAGTTTGATTTTCTGACGCGCACCTGTCGGTGCGTTGAATATGGTCGATTTACCGGTATTTGGGGTTTCCGGTCAGTGCAACTGCCAGATTCTGACATATCTCCGCCTCCCTTAACCGATCTGCTCGATAGATAGGGAGTGCTGCGTCCTCGAGCCGCACGGCGAGATTATAGCGAGCGAATGCCAATCGCGATCGGTCCATAGGTGCCGAGACGCAGAAACCGTCACCTCTCGTCCCGGAATCATCCCCATCGACATAAGACGCTGTTTGAGCGGCGACTCGCTGATTTTGCAGAATCTTCAGCGTCATTCCTGTCTTCCATCCTTCAGTGTCAATCAAGATACCTCCTAAGATCCACATTGTTATCAGTGCAAATGATAATGAAACTATTCTGCAACGTTTATGATAACACTTCTTACATATTGCGTCGAGAGGAGAATCGGTGGATAAACCTATTATCTAAAATTAGGGAATCACCGATAAATTCAGTAGTCATCTGAGCACATCTTTTTGCTCGCACTTCTTCGTCATGCCAAGCCTCCTCAAGATAACGGATTCGGAAAATGTCGTTTTCGCGAATCTGTCCCATACACGAAAAGAAGGGCCGTGGCACAAAAGATACATTGCCTTTATGCCACAGCCCTCTTGTATGGAAGATTGTGTTTTACCCTGACGAGCCATACCACGAGTAGAGCACGAGCGGGATGGTTACGCAGAAGATGCCGAAAAGTCGATGTAGACACCGGTCTTGATCATCTTTTGTGATGGGGATATAGCCAGACGCATAGACAATCGCATTCGGCGGTGTGGACACCGGCAGCATGAAGCCGAGTGACGAGGAAGTGCGATACCAATCGCGACGTGGATCGGGCTGAACCCTCGCCGACATCGCCGCCGTAATGGCGAGCGGGCCGATCATGTTCGTCGCTGCCGTGTGGCTGGTGAGCCGGAGAGGAGCAGTGCCACCACAGAAGATCGCGACGAGGGCGAACTCGACGGCTCGCCGCCGAGCATCCCGACGATGCGGTCGCCGACCCACTGGGAGAGGCCCGTCTGATACATCGATGCCGCCCATGCGGCGAGGCCGCCGCCGAAGAGGATGGCTGCGTACCCCACCGATGCCCTGTACCGCGCTGATTTCCACCCAGTGTGAACTTTGCGCCCTTGGAAGTTGATCGGCAGGAGGAAGAGGAGCAGCGCACCTGCCATCGCTGCGACTGCCTCAGGAAGAGGCGCGAATACATCTTTGAGGAGAGGCAGCGCCGAGCGTCATCGAGAGAATGCCCGGGAAACAACGCAGAGGAAGATTTATGACGAGGAAGCGAGGCGAGCGTGTCTTTCTGGCGCGCGTCCAGCCGCCGAGCTCTGCGACACGTGCACGGACGCTGAACTCCTCTGCGCTCGTCGATGCGCGCGACATCGGGCGGGAAACATGCGGATGAGAACCACATAGCGATGATGACAGTACGCCACCATCGCACTGATTTCACGCAGTACGTCATCCGTATTCAAAGAAGGAGATGGATGTTCGCCATCTGATCGAGGAAGCCGAGTACGATGATGCCTCGGCGGGGTGCCGATCGGTGCGCCGTAGCGCCCGCCGATCGAGCAGGCACATACGCGCCGCGAGCATCAGCCTCGGCCGCGTACTTGCAGTCGCGTGCAGGTCGACCTCTGCCGCCGTCTGCAGCCATCATTTCCCTTTGACGGCGGCGAGCAGGCCGGAGGGCGATCGAAGTCACCATCGCGGCGGTCGCCGTGTTGCTCACCCAGCCGGAGCAGAGCGCTGCGGCAAGACCGATCGCGAGAAAGATGCGGCGGATTCGAGCCGACCCACGAGCGCGAGAGCAGCCAGTAGGCGAAATCGCTTGTCGAGCCCGTGATCCATCATCAGTCGCCTCGGCGAGGATAAATCCACCCATGAAGAGGAAGATCATCGGATTGGCGAACGCCGCACAGGGCATCCTCGCTGCCGTAACCACGCCTTGTCACGACGGCGAGCGTCGGTCCGATGAGGGACGTGACGGGGATGGGGCACGGGTTCCGTGATCCACCAGAGTGCCACCAGAAACCATGAGATGGCGAGCAGCCAGGTGATGCGAGCGTGAGTCGTCGATCGGGCGCCGTCGCGCGCACCAGAATCGCGCGATTGGCGCACCGATCAGGCCGGACGTAGACGACGCGTGGGATCAAATTCTCGCTCAGCTCATGTGGCCTGTCATGGGCTTCTTTGCTTTGATCTCCACTCATTTTCTCTCAGCCTCTACTGGAAGTGTAATGATAATTCCTATGCGTGTACTGGCTGGCACGAAATCAGTCTTTTGCAACACTTTTCTTCACACCAATAAGGATCCTGATTGTTCTGCCATAATAACAGACGCCGAGGACAGTATGTTCTGGTTCCACATAAAGGAGGAGTTTCATGCAGAGCTTTTACCCAGTATCATTGTCCGACGGAGATCATCTTCGGCGAGCGGAGGATGCCGTTCCCGCAAAACCGGTGCAGTGCGGCAGGGGCGCGCCGCGCTCATTCTCCACGGCGGCGGCAGCGCAGAGCGCTCGCCGCTCTCGCGCATCGAGATGCATCTGACCTCGGCGGGGCTGGCGTTCCTCAGTCATGGGCGGCGTACAGCCGAATCCGCGCGTTGCGTTCGTCCGCGAGGCGATCCGCGAGGGACCTGCGGCGGATGTGAACTTCATCCTTGCGATCGGCGGCGGAGCGCGATCGACTCGGCGAAGGCAGTCGCCCACGGCATCGCAAACTGACGTGGACATCTGGGATATCTGGACGAGAGGCAGAGCTGACGCGCACGATGCCCGTCGCGTCCGTGCTCACCATCCCAGCGCGGGCAGTGAGACGAGCGACCCGCCGTGCGCTGGACGATGTGAGGATACGCAGAAAGTAGGCTGAAATGCGCCGCTCAACCGCCCCTGTCTTCAGCCTTTGGCGGAACCTGACGCTCGCCTCACTGCCGCGCGAGCAGCAGATCGCCGCGCTCGCATCATGCGATGCACACGATGGAGCGGCGTTCTTCACGGATGTGATGGAGTCGAACGTCTTCACCGCACCGCGTGGCGATTGACCCTGACGCACCGTGATGGAGTCCGGTGCAGCGCTCCTCGTCCCGCGCGCAAAGCGACTGGCAGATGCGATGAGTGAGCATGCGTACCGCGCAGCGTATCACACAGCGACCCGACAGGGCTTGGACGTGTGAAAGATTTCTCTGCACACAAGCTGAGCCATCGCTCTCTGCAGCATCACCGGCGATGCAACGCACGGCGTGCGCTCAACAAGCGCTCTGGGGGATCAGTGGGTACGGTCGGCCTATCCCTACGACCCCAGCGCGCTTTGCCCACCGTCGCCGATCGCTTCGGTATTGACGCGGGTACGGATGAGGAGCGGAGTGCGCGCGGGCAACCGTCAAGGCTGGAGCGCCACCTCCATCGGGACGCCGACGAGCATCGGCGGGCTGGGGATCGGCACCTCTCGGCGAGGGACGATCGAGCAGTCTCGCAGACGATGCGCGACGCAGGAGGATCGCGATCCGCATCGGCGTCTTCCGGCCCGCCTCGCCACGCGCCGACGCCATCACCATCTATACGGCGGCAAATCACTGATCTCTTTACGAACAAAGACGTGCCCTGACGAAGTTCGTGATTTCCATCGGACAGGTACTTTTATGAGAAAAGAAATAACCGCCCATTCTGGTGACCAGTGAACGGTTGTTCAAAAATACCGCGCAAATCTGGAAAGATGCCGCGTCAGTGACGTTTCTTTCTATGATCATTATAGCAAATCCATCCATGTTTTCTTTGTGCAACACCTGCTTCGACATTGATCAGCGATTCTAGAAAACAAACTTCTGCATATAGACAATGCCAATACGATACAGCTGCGTGAATAGATATTCCGCAGCGAGCCGACGGTAAAGAGGCGTATCCCGATTTTCTGTCAGTCGAGGACGGCGGGCACCTTTGCCGCAGACCGCATCCTCCGCGATGTGAGGTGAGCGAGGCACCGAGGAACACCCATAGAGCAAACGTGGGAACATCCCGCTCGGATGTACGCCTCACTGTGGAGGTGAGCGCACCGATGAGGGCGAGATAGGCATCGGCCAATGCGACCAGCCGCGCGCGCTGCGCTGCGCCATGCACGCCACATCCGACACCGCCGCGGGGTGCCCCTCCACCTTGTCCGGCAGGTGGACGGCGCCGACGCATGCCGCCGCCGCCGCGAGCGCGGATCGACACTCACCGCGCGTGTCATCGTGCGCTGTGAGCGCAACATGCGATACCCATGTCATAATGAAAGTGGCGTCTCGCTTTCTTTGTGATACCGTTGATGGAGAAACCAATACATGATCCAAACCTAGCAAATAGACTGCCATTGTCATTGCGATACGCGTATCGGATGTACATATTTGCTGCGCGTGTGCGCAGTTCAGCCCCAGCACGGTATCCACAGGCACGGCAGTGCTTGAGGAGTGAACGTACCACCTTGGCAGCAATCACCTCGGGAAGAATATCGCACATACGGTAGAACGCATCCTTCTCCTGTGACAAGGTGTAGAACTGGTCGATGCTTACGCGGCGGATCAGGCGGTGTCCGATCCGCCATCCACTCGTTTCCCCATTTGATGTTTTGCGAGCGACCGCAAATGGCTTCTTCAACGAGAAATATAGTCGTCATCGCGGAGCTGGTTCTATCTTGATGAACGCTTCCCGCCGCGGCAGAGTTCACGTTATGCTTGAGCCATCTCTACGTAGATTTGCAGAAAACGTTCGCCGCCAGGGAATCGCGATGCCATCCGCTTGCTCCATTAACAATATCCCAGCCGCCCTCCGTCCCGTTGGCGGGAACGCGCAGTGAGTATTGAAAATGCCTTTGGTGAAAGCGGCCGATGCTGCTGTTGGCTGGCTTTGTCGCGTTGACAGAAAATCTCACTGCGGATGATCTTCCCAGGACGCCGATAGACTTATTTCGCCGAAGAGCATTTTTACGTCAACGATGTTCTTGTTGAATCACGCTTGAGACGTAAGAGGTCAGCTTTTCCCCGTATTTCGATGGTCGCGCGGCTGGCTGGTTCCGTGAAGTCTTCTTCGGAGATGAAATCTATTGCCACATGAGAGAGTTCCTCCACGATGTGTAAACGGCTTTGCCAATCATAGGCAAGTGCCACTGGGACAGCGTTGCCGACTTGTTTGTATTGCTGCATCATACTCCCCGCAGGAACCGCGCAATCATCAGGGAAAAAACCTGGCAGCGGCATTTTCACGAACACCAAAAGGACGTCGGGCGGATGACAAAGCGTCTGCGGTTTTGACCAGGCGACAGACAGTGAGCACGGCTCATCAAGACTGGAGAGGCGTCGGCAGATGCCCGTGCGCCCTCCATGAACCAGCAGGTCTTCATGTATGCTTTTGCGATTTCTCCGAATGTCCCGCCAGCCCGCCCGGCGGAACCCATTGCAGTGATACGGCAAGCCCATAGAGCCCGACTTGGTGCGGGCAGTCATGGGAGGCATGTCACGCAGACAGGTTTAACAAGTGCGGTGGAGGAAGGAAAGCCCATAGTCCCGCAAGGTCTTTACGGATGCCAACGGTGATGAGACGCTCACGCTTTGCGCCATACACCATGTCCTACGCATTGAGGACACGATTTGTTACGATATACCCTGCCTGTTCGGAATATGTCCGGATGGTACGAGCGCCCCTTGTCATGGGTCTTGAGTCCACGCACGTTTTCTAAAGAGAAACATCTTTATTGGAGCCGCCCGAAACTTTTGCATAGTGATAAAACATGAGAGTTCCTCGTGCGTCCTCCAGTCTCGAGGCGTTTCCCTGCATAAGAGAACGCCCGTGGTGCTCCACCGGAGAAAGATCGAGTTCCCCTTTTTTATAAGGAAATAGCAGTGAGGTTCACGAGAGCGCAGCAATGTCCTCATTGATGACACGCCATGCAGGGACGATTTGCCGCAGCGGCGGCAGCATCCTTGTCAATTTCCTGATCAGCCTGAGTTGACCGAAACTGGCGCGTTCAATCCCCGAGAGCAAGTCCTCCTGCTCCGCAAAGAGCCAATGACGGTGTGCAGAGATACCGCCGGGAGTCGTTTTTCACGTTCATTCTCGAGCGGGCTCTTTGAGGCGCGTTTGTATGAAGTTTGACAGTTGCTTTTGTACGGTATCGGCGACAAACGACCATTTTGATTCTCCTGTTATATTGTTACCGGTAGTTACCGCATCGCTTTATTTGAGTTTTCCCTGTGCTTTGACAACGTCGGCGAGGCAATCTCCTCCACTCTTCTCCATGGCGTCTTGATGCCCGGCGATTGCGGTCGAGTATCGATATGGCCGCCGACGGGGCAAAAGGCGGGGTTCGGGCTCCTCGCGAACTGAAGAGGACTGACCATGATGCTCTCTACGGCACGGAAGATGTCGGCGGAGCGTGATGTCTGTGAGTTCCTTTGGCGATGTGTGCCGTTCTCGCGTCCGCGCAAGGACGAGATGAGCCCCAGACGGAGCTGGACTGAGGATGCGGCGGATAACGACGGATGTACGCTTGCCCCGCGAGCGATTCGCTCGTCGCTGGCTCCGTGTTTGCCGAAGAGATCGACACAGATGAGGAGGACGGCGATGGTGGCGCGGGTTTGAACGGTATGTTAAATTCCTCCATTGTTCGATATCAAACAGCAATGAATGGAGGGGAAATGCAGCTTACAATCATCGATCCCTGCTTAAGTCCCCGGTAAAGGAGCGACGCCGCACGTCGTTGCTGAGCAGTTTGAAGTGGACGGCACGCCCTCGTACGGAGCCGCTCGACGGTAGAGTACCACAGGCTGTGGACGATGTCGCCGTTCTGCAGGGCGAGATGTCGCTCCCCATGCCCGCGCCGTCGCAGGACGTGAGGCGGCGTATGCCGTGTTGACGTAGCCGATGCCGCCGCGCCGCATGTTGCAGCACCCGACGCCTGGGGCAGACGCAGCCGTGCAGATGGGAGGATGGCTGCCGCGCCGTCGCCATGAGACGGGCGGCGTTGCGTCGGATGAGGCGTGTGGAGTGCCTTGTCCGCGCCTGGCGAGCGCAGGGCGAGCACGTGCTCCGGTGGCGCCGAGCATCAGACTGCCCCGCGCGCAGATCACGGCGGTGCGTCGTGCCCTGCGCCGAATGAGGGCGAGGATTGTCTCGCCGGAGCGCGGACGCTGCATCAGCATTCTTTTCGCACGATCTACAGTGGATCTCCCTTTGTTTGGGAATCACGGCAAAAACACCGTGACTTGGCGGATCTCGCTCGCTGCTGGCGGGGGCGCAGGCACGGGACAGTCGATTCTGATCTCCGTCTCTTTCTTTGAATGCATATTATAGAGAAAAGTGTTCTTATGTAAGAAAATTTTGCGGAGGCTCTCTTTTTTTTCGCCGCAGCAGGTATTTTGGGTGTAAGCAGCTTAAGCAGCGGATGAACAAAACGGAAAGGAGTGACACACTGCACGTGCAAGAAGCAGAAAGCGAGCAAGTTCTCACGCTGAAGGTGATTACGGGGTCGGCGCAGACGGCAAGAACTCTTATAAGAACCGCACGATTCGCAGGGCTTCCGTGCTCACGGATGCGGATGCGCTCGCGGTCGGACGCGGTTCGCGAATTCGCAGAAGCGCGTTCGCATCAGTGATGCGCACGGATACGGCTGTCCTGACGGACTGAGC